>Ga0209051_1000051_pt1 | contig 283620 bp, 271 predicted proteins | sample AraplaCvi_mMS_r2_2_FD_184286 | JGI IMG/M metagenome (GOLD analysis project Ga0209051, IMG submission 184286) | Arabidopsis root microbial communities from North Carolina, USA - plate scrape MF_Cvi_mMS_r2 (SPAdes) (version 2) | ecosystem: Host-associated > Plants > Roots > Endosphere | place...
GGCGGAGCTGGAATTCATCGGTTCGGTGAGCCTGGCGACAGTGCAACGCATCTGCTGCGACACCACCATCACCACGGTCATCGTGGACGGTGAACAGGTACCCCTGGACATGGGACGGGAGAAACGCCTGTTCCCCGCCCATCTACGCAAAGCGTTGTACCTGCGCGATCAGTGCTGCATCAAATGCGGCGCGCCCCCGGGGCGTACCCATGCTCATCACATCGTGCACTGGACCCATGACGGCGAAACCTCACTGGGCAACGGCTGCCTGCTGTGCCCGGCCTGTCACGCCAACGTCCACCACGACGGCTGGGACGTCGTCATGGGCCTGGACCGACACCCCTGGCTCATCCCACCGGCCACCGTCGACCCGCACCGAAAACCCATCCCGGCCTACAACCGCCGCACCATGCGACTCGACGCGGTCGCATAGCCCATAAAGCATTGCGCATCTTGACAACTCAACAGTGAACACGCATCGCGGGCCTGCCGCTTCGGCGGCGGAGCGGCAGGCCCGCGCACGATCCCCGGCTCAGTTGCGGACGTACGGCCCAACACCGGATCCTGGTGTCCGCCCGGACTATCCCGTCACGGAGTGTTGGGCCCGCCCGCGATCCGCGTCCGGTCGCCGCGACCGAGCCGCGCCCCCACGACGTCGAAACCGTCACCGGCGTTGAACACCTTGACCTGTGGCGCGGCCGAGGCGACCAATCGGCACAACACGTGCCCGGGCGGCATCTGCACCGCCGCTGTGACCTCGAATTCGGGCAACAGGCGCGCGATGTCGTACCAGCGCACGGGATGGGCGACAGAGCCGGCGAGATCCGCGAAGACCGCCCCTGCGTCGTCGACGACGCGACGGGCCCCCACGTTCGTCATGTAGGCCGCGGTCTGGGTGCGGCGCGGCAGGCCGTCCAGGTACTCGGCGAGGGCGGCGGCGGTGCCGGATTGGATCGGGCCATGCGACGCCACGGGCACGTCGAGTATGTCGACGTCGCGTGCGCCCGCCTGCTGCGCGGCGTCCCGAACCTGTTCCAGGGCAGCCATTGTGCCACCGAGCACGATCTGGTCAGCCGAGTTGATGTTCGCGATCCACAACTCGGCGGTGCCCGGAGCGAGCCACCGCACGGTCCGCAGCGGCAGGCCGGTCACCGCGGCCATCCCCCACTGGCCACCGGCGCACGCCTGAGCCATCAGGTCACCCCGCCGGCGCACCGCTTCGAGGGCTTCGGCGAAGGTCAGAACACCGGCCGTGACCGCGGCACCGAACGCGCCTGCGGAATGACCGGCCACCATATCGGGGGTGACACGGTACTCGTCGATGAGGCTCCGGGTGGCGGCCACTGCGCAGATCAACAGTGCGAGTTGGTCATTCGTGGTTGATCCCAGCGCCTCGGCGCTGTCGAGCACACTGATGTCACCCAGGGCGTCAGCGGCCTCGCCGAGGGTCCGGCGGGTGGCGGCGTTGTCGGGCAGCGCGGCCAGCATGCCGGCCTGCTGGGAACCCTGCCCGGGATACAGGAAAGCGATGCTCATGCGCCATCCGCCTGAGCTCTGTGCTGGACGCTCATCCTGCGAGCTCGGCAACGGCCGTCAGCACCGGCCCGTCGTTGGTACGCACCAAAACCCGGTCCGCACGGACGATTTCGTCCAGTGCGACTCCTCCCCCAGGCAGATCGAGCTGGCAGTCCACTCGGGCGGGCAGGTCACGCAGGGCGTCAGCGAGGGCGCCGAGCGCGTCACGCGACGGCAACCGCGACGCGAAGATGACGATGTCGAGATCGCTGTCAGCGGTCATCACGACCATCCCACTGGCGAGGGTGAAGCCGACACTCCCGCCCGGCCCCCAACTCAGCCCCGTCGGTTCCAGGATCGACACCACCGCGCGCATGGCCGACGCGGCAGGCAAGTCCGGCAACTGACCTATTCGGGACAGAAGCTCTGGCGGCGAAAGAGTTTCGAGAATCTCGGAGGCTCCGATCACCGTCGCGTGGCGGTGCGACCGGACGTCGCCCCGAATGCCGACAGGCACCACACCGGGCGGAGTACTGGCGCGGCGCACCACAACCCATGGCGCGGCAGCCAGTGCGGGGCGCACCCAGTCGGGCCCGTCCACCGGCGTCAGCGGTGCAACCCGGACCAGATCGTGCGGGCGGGGCACCCTACTCATGCCATTGGGTGCTCATCGCGTCGCGAACTGCCCTGGACGCCTTACGGTTCTGCAGTGCGCCGGGCGACTCCAGCCGGTTCGACAGATCCCGCGGGCCGCGGCGGGCAGCCTCGATCGCGGCCAGCACCGCAGCTCGCACCGACGTGACGTCGGAATCGGTGGGGTGGTCGGCGTCGGACACCGTGAGGAGCCCATCGCAGTAGCCGAGCTTGGCCCAGTCCTTGACGTCGTAACTCATCGGCAGGATGGTCTTGCCGAGCCGGTCCAACTCGTCGACGGTCCGCAAGGTGATCCGTGCCGCCGCGTCTTTGTGCATGGCGTGGATTTCCACGCCCGGATCATCAAGGGCCAGTATCTGCTGCGCCATCATGCCGTGGGTGATGAAACCGCCCGAAAGCGCCTGGCCGACAACGATGGCCACCACGGGGTGCCCGGCATTGCGCGCGCGATGGTAGGCATCGACCGCGGTGGCGATGGCCTGGTGCAGACCCGCCATCTCCTCATTGCGCCCGTAGGCCTGGCTGGGCAGGTCGACGACCGCGACGATGGCCCGCTTGGAGTCGGCGTCGGCGTCGGCGCTGATGATGCCGTCGACTGCGTACGCCAGCGCCCAGGCTTCCGTGAGTCCGACCTCGCCTTTGCGCGCCCGATAGAAGCGGTTGTCCGGATCGGGTACCACCGCCAGATAGGTCACGCCGGGAACGTCAGCGCGGATGACCGAGGGGATGACGGCCGCCGGCTCGGCACCGGCCAGTGCGGTGAGCCAGGTGCGTCCCCGGCCGTCGCCCGGCCCCAGAGTGCCTGCCGGCGTGGCTGTTTCACCGACGTCACCGACCACCTTGTACCGGTCACCCCACGCGCCGCGCAACTCGGCCGGTGTGGGCGCATTCTGGGGATCGAGCGTCGCGAGCCGCGAGCCGAGAACGTCGATGCGTTCGCTGCGATGGGCTCCGGGAGCGGGCACGCCCGCGGCGACCGCAGCGGCCACCGCGGCGCGGATGTCATCGCAGTCGTCGGCAACCACGGTGTCCGCAAGTCCCAGCGCGGCGCGCTGCTCACCACCGTCGATGCTCCAGATCAATGCCCGGTCGGACGAATCGAATTCGGCTATCCCGCCTTCCTGCTCGATCACGGCGGGGCCGTTGAGCCCGATGCGCGCCTGCCTGGTGACGATCAGGCGCGTGCACAGGGCGGCAGCGATGCTCACGCCGCCGAAACAGCCGACCTGCCCCGCGACCACCCCGACCACCGGGGCCAGCGGGCGTAAATCCAGTAGCGCCGAACCGAGTTCGGCCACGGCGTTGAGCCCGAGGTTGGCCTCCTGCAGGCGGACACCACCGGTCTCGAGCAGCAGCACCGCCGCCGTCGGTGTCCCGGCCCGGGTGGTCTCGGCCGCCAGCCGCAGTGCTTGGGTGATCTTCGCCCCCGACACCTCGCCGGCCCCGCCGCCCTGGAAGCCCTGCTCGATGGACGCGACGACGACGGCGTTGCCGTCGATGGTGCCCCGCGCGATGACGACGCCGTCGTCGGCCTGCGGCACGATGCCCTGCGGTTCCAGCCACGGCGATTCGAGCCGGTCGAACGGCCCGCACAGCACGCGCATCGTCCCGGGGTCGATGAGCGCCTCGGCACGCACCAGAGCGTTGCCTTCGATGAAGCTGCGGCGCTGCAGGATTCGCTGCCAGGACAACGGTTCGGCTTCCTGAGTGGTCATTGGGCCGCCTCCTCGGCAGCCTGACGCAACCGCAGAGTGACGACCGCCGGCGTGGCGCCGAAATCGTTGAGTTCCCACCGGCCACCGATCGGGGTGTGGGAGAAGAAGCGCTCCAGGGTGGCGTGCCACACGGTGCCGAATCCGTCGACGCTGGTGCGCACCCGCACGTCGGCGACGCCGGCGTCCGCCGATTCGTCGAGCAGGATTTCCAGGTCCCCGGACGCGACGACGCCCACATGCGTCCTGCGCGGCGTGCGCGAAGCGGGAAACTGGTACGTCAGGGTCTGCATGGCAGTCCTTCCGGTGAGTCAGGGAACATCGCATCGAGAAAGAGCACGGCCGCCAACAGATCAGCGCTGCCACCCATGGACAGATGGCGCCGTTCCGCTGCAGCGCAGAACCTTTCGAGGCCGGCGCGGCCCGCCGCGGTGAGGCAGCCACCACTGTGCAGAACCTCTGCCGCACAACGTTGCACGAAGGCGAGCCCGTCGCGTCCGCCGCGGTGCAATACGCATGTGTCATTGAGGCGCGCCATGATCGCCAGCAGTGCGTCCAATGCGGCGCAGTCCGCGTTGCCGCCGCGCAGGCGCGTCGCACGCAACGCGGGCAACCCGTGATGCACCACATGTGGAAAACCCGCGCACGCCTCGGCGACCGCTCCCCCGGCACCGTATCGGACGCGGGCCTGCTGCCCGTGGGACAGCGGCGCCGGCACGATCACCGGATCCGGGACGGCCGCAAGCCGTGCCGCGAAACCGGCTGCGGTCTCGACACTTTCCGCAGAGGCAGCGACACCCGCCGACAACAGACCGAGCGCCCACAACGCGCCCCGGTGGGTGTTCACGCCGCCGGTCGCCGCCAGCATCCGCTGTTCCCCGGCGCGCCCGATGACGCCGATCTCGGCGCGCAGCGCCGGCCCAGGCTCGAGAGCGCGGGCCGCTTCGGCACAGTCGCACAACGGTTTTCGCAGTGCCTCGGCGGACACGGCGAGCAGTCGCAGACTCATGTCGGGATGGGTGGCATTCCCGCGGCGGTCCACCAGGCCGGGTTTCGGGGTCAGCTGCGCTTCGGCGTGCAACGCGGCGACCGCCGCGCCGGCGATCTGATCCGCGCACAGCCGCAGCTCAACTGCCGTCGTCGTCACCCGTCACCAATCCCGGAACTGCGCCGGCGGGTCGTACAGGCCACCCGACCAGGCCACCAGGTCCTCGATGCTGCGGGCCGCCAACAGCGACCGATCTGCCAGTCGCACATCGACTTTCAGATCTTCGGGGAATGCCACCAGGCCGTCGGCGCGCAACTGCTCGGTCCGCCGCGCATCGGCCGTCAGTCCGACGGGCGTCACCCCCGCGATCGCTGCCAGTGCGGCCCGCCGGTCCGCCAGGGAGTGCGCCTTGTAGAGGTAGGCCACGCCTTCCTCTGTGACGACGTGCGACACGTCGTCGCCGTAGATCATCACCGGGGCGATCGGCAGGCCGGCCTGCTTGCCGACCTCGACCGCGTCCAGCGACTCGACGAACGTCGGGGTTCCGGCGTGCTGCCAAGTCTGCGCCATCTGCACGACGATCTTGCGCCCACGCATGATGTCGCCCTCACCGTGGGCCAGGCTCAGCCACGGCGGCGAGCAGTGCCGGCGCCCACCGGGATCGTGCCCGAAGTTGGGGGCGCCACCGAAACCGGCCAGCCGCCCCTCAGTCACTGTCGACGAGTTGCCCTCGCCGTCGATCTGCAGCGTCGAACCGATGAACATGTCGATGCCGTACAGCCCGCCGATCTGCGACAGGAACCTGTTCGAACGCTGCGACCCGTCCCGTCCGGTGAAGAAGATGTCCGAGCGCTCGGTGACATAGCGCTTCATGCCCAGTTCGCCGCCCGGGCTGTGGATGGACTCGACCCAACCGGATTCGATCGCGGGAATCAGCGTCGGATGCGGGTTCAGAATCCAGTTCCTGGCGATCTTGCCTTTCAGCCCGAGCTGTTCACCGTACGTCGGCAGGATCAATTCGATTGCCGCCGTGTCGAATCCGACGCCGTGATTGAGCGTGGTCACCAGGTGGCGCTCGTAGATGCCGCGGATGGCGTTCATGGCCTTGAGGATTTCCACGGGCCCGAGGTGGCGCGGGTCGCGTGTGAACAGCGGCTTGATCTCGTAGGGCCGGTCGGCCTGCACCACCAGGTCGACCCAGTCCCCCGGGATGTCGACGCGCGGCAGTTCACCCGCGTCCACCAGCTGGTCTGCCTGCACGATCACCAGTCCGTCGCTGAACGCCGCGGCCTCGGCGATGGTCGGGGTGTCCTCGGTGTTCGGTCCGGTGTAGAGGTTGCCGTCGCGGTCGGCGGCCTCGGCGCACAACAGCGCGGCGTTCGGGATCAGGTCGAGCACCATGCGCGCGTACAGCTCGACGTAGGTGTGGATGGCACCGATCTCCACGGAGCCGTCATCCACCATCTGGGCCATGCGCACGCTCTGCGGACCGGCATACGCGAGATCGAGCTTCTTGGCGATGCCCTTCTCGAACAGGTCGAGATGCTCGGTGCGGCCCACCGACGAGATCAGCATGTGCAGGTCGTGCAATTTGCCCGGGTCGCACTGCGCCAGTGTGCGGGACAGGAAATCGGCCTGCTTCTGGTTGTCGCCTTCCAGCGCGACCTTGTCGCCCGGCCGCAACCCGGCTTCGAAAACCTCGCGCAACCGAGCCGGATCGATCACTTTGCCGTCGACGTATTCGCCCACCGCCTCGAGCCGCTCGCGCTTCAACTTGCGACGACGCGACCACGTCGCACTGCTCACCGGACTACCTTTGGCGTTTGCCGAAACATCCATCCCCCGGAAGATTCTGGTGATCGGAGAGGTCCAGTTATACCGCGATGCGGTAGAGCGCGTGGGTGGATCGCAAACAGTTCACCGCGACGTCCGAACCTCGTCGGGTATCGACGGCAGGTAGCTGACAGCGTTGCCGCCGCCACGTTTGGCGACGAACATCGCCTCGTCCGCACGGGCGACCAGATCACCGAGCAGTTCCGCGTGATCGCATCCGGATTCGGAGAAGTGCGCGATCGCCGTGGCGGTGATCCCGATACTCGCCGTGATCGGTGCGTGGTCGCCGCGGCCGCAGAGCGCGACCCGGATCCGGTCTGCCACGGACGCCCAGTCCCCCGGCTGCAGGACGTCGACGACGACGAACTCCTCGCCCCCGACTCGCGCCACGAGCGCGCCACCGTGCACCGCGGACTCAAGCCGGTGGGCGCAGCGCACCAGCACCTCGTCTCCGACACCATGGCCGAACCGGTCATTGACCACCTTGAACCGGTCGAGGTCGATCACGATGACCACGACATCGGCCGCGCGCTTGCGGTGGCCGCGCAACAGGTCGTCGATGTGGAGATTGAGACCGCGGCGGTTCAGCAATCCGGTCAGCGGGTCGTTGGAGGCCTCGTTGGCTTCGTTGCGCAGGGCCCAGATGCCGAAGTGGGCGGCGATCGGTGCCACCGCGAGTGCCCCGCCCGACAACAACTTGACGAACGCCAGCACCGGATCGCCGCCGCCGATGATCGCGATCTCGACGGACATCGCCGCGATCGACGACACGGCCCAACAACTATGTACGGCAAGAGCTTTGGGTCCGTCGAAGAAGATGATGTAGAACGACACCAGGAGCAGTGCACTCAGCCCGAACATGCCGGAAAGCACCTTCTGGTTGAGCAGGGTGACCACGGTGACCCCGACGTCGACGTTGATGATGAACGCGTGCGACAGCCGGTACGACGGCCACGGGCGCAGCCACCACACCCAGCTCCAGACGTACATCGCCGTGATGAACACGATGGACACGGCCCGCACGGCCGTGCCCGCGGGTTCGTCACCGGACCACTGGGCGATCATCACGATCAGACCGACCATGCCGGCGCCCAGCCCGATGAGGAACTGGATCAGCCCGGTCAGCGACCGCTTGGCGAAGTACTCGACCTGTGCCGCGTAGTCGGTCGGCGTGTGCCACCACTCGCGGCCCATCCGGACCGTCGCGTGACGCGCAGCAGCATCCAGCAACAATCCACGGCCCTCACAATGGACACCTTCGACTGACACTCACCCCGCACCCAACCGCTTTCCGCAGCTAATATTCGGCGGAATGTACAGATGCGGTTGACCTGCGATTTCCCATGCTAGGGCATAGGCATGGTTCATGCCAGCGAACGAGCCAATGCGGCGCTATTCGACGGTGACCGACTTCGCCAGGTTCCGGGGCTTGTCCACGTCATATCCGCGCTCGCGGGCCACCGACGCGGCGAACACCTGCAGCGGGATGGTCGACAGCAGGGGCTGGAACAACGTCGAGGTCGTCGGCAGCTCGAAGATGTAGTCCGCGTACGGGCGCACCGTCTCGTCGCCTTCCTCGGCGATGACGATGGTGACCGCCCCACGGGCCTGAATCTCGCGGATGTTGCTCAGCAGCTTGGCGTGCAGCATCGACGAGCCCTTGGGCGACGGCATCACCACGATCACCGGCAGATCGTCGTCGATCAGTGCGATGGGACCGTGCTTGAGCTCGCCGGCGGCGAAGCCCTCGGCGTGCATGTACGCCAGCTCCTTGAGCTTGAGTGCACCCTCGAGGGCCACCGGATAGCCGACGTGCCGACCGAGGAACAGGATGGTCGGCGACTGCGCGAACTGCCTGCCCAGATCGGCGATCGGGTCCAGCCGCTCGAGCACCTGCTCGACCAACGCCGGCATCGCCTCCAGCTCGCGGTACTCGCGGGCGACCTCGTCCGGGTACTTGGTGCCGCGCGCCTGCGCCAGCGCCAGGCCCACCAGATAGTTGGCGGCCACCTGCGCCAGGAACGTCTTGGTCGCGGCGACACCGATCTCCGGCCCGGCCCGGGTGTAGAGCACGGCGTCGGCCTCACGCGGAATCTGCGAACCGTTGGTGTTGCAGATCGCCAGCACCTTGGCCTTCTGGCCCTTGGCGTGCCGGACGGCCTCCAGGGTGTCGGCGGTCTCGCCGGACTGCGAGATGGCGATCACCAGCGTGCTGCGGTCCAGCACCGGGTCGCGGTAGCGGAACTCGCTCGCCAGCTCGACCTCGACCGGCAGCCGCGTCCAGTGCTCGATGGCGTACTTGGCGAGCAGGCCGGAGTGGTAGGCGGTACCGCAGGCGACGATGAAGACCTTGTCGACGTCGCGCAGCTCCTGGTCGGACAGCCGCTGCTCGTCGAGCACGATCTTGCCGTCGACGAAGTGCCCGAGGAGCGTGTCGGAGACAGCCGTGGGCTGCTCGGCGATCTCCTTGTACATGAAGTAGTCGTAGCCGCCCTTTTCGGCGGCGGACAGATCCCAGTCGATGTGGAACGGGCGCGCGCGGTCGGACGCGTCGTTGCCGTCGAAGTCCAGCACCTGGTAGCCGTCGGCGGTGATCACCACGGCCTGGTCCTGTCCGAGTTCGACGGCGTCGCGCGTGTACTCGATGAAGGCCGCGACATCGGAGCCGATGAACATCTCGCCGTCGCCGACCCCGACCACCAGCGGCGTGGAGCGGCGGGCCGCGATGATGGTGCCCGGCTCGTCGGCGTTGGAGAACACCAGCGTGAAGTGGCCCTCCAGCCGGCGCAGCACCGCCAGCACCGATGCGACGAAGTCGCCGGCCGTCGGCCCATTCCGGTAGGCCTGCGCCACCAGGTGGACGGCGACCTCGGAATCGGTGTCACTCTGGAACTCGACGCCGGCGGCCTCCAGCTCGGTGCGCAGACCGGCGAAGTTCTCGATGATGCCGTTGTGGACCACCGCGAGCTTGCCGCTGGCATCGCTGTGCGGATGCGCGTTGCGGTCGGTGGGACGCCCATGGGTCGCCCAGCGGGTGTGCCCCATGCCGGCGGTGCCCTGGAGCTCGGCGGCATCGGTTTCGGCCAGCGCCTCTTCGAGATTGGCCAGTCGGCCGGCGCGCCGCCGGATGGTCAGGCCGCCGTGGCCGTCAGCCAAGGCGAGACCAGCGGAGTCATAACCGCGGTATTCCATCCGTCGCAGCGCGTCGACCACGATGTCGCGGGCCGGCCGTTGCCCGACATAGCCGACGATTCCACACATGGTTATCCAGGGTAGTGCAGCCGCCCGGGTACCGGACCGTGCATGCGTGGCGCATAAACCAGGGCCACTGCGCTAACGTCATCGCGTGGCCAAGACGAAGAAGCTCTTCGGCGCCCTGACGCGCCGCGGCCCGCACCGCGTTCTGCGTGGTGACCTGGGTTTTGCCGGCCTGCCGGGCACCGTCTACACCCCCGAGTCGGGGCTGAATCTGCCCGGCGTGGCGTTCGGCCACGACTGGTTACAGGGTGTTGGACGTTACAACGGCACGCTCGAGCATCTGGCGTCGTGGGGCATCGTCGCGGCCGCGCCCAACACCGAGGCCGGCATCGCGCCGTCGGTGCTGAACCTGGCGTTCGACCTGGGGACCACCCTCGACATCATCACCGGAGTCCGGCTCGGGCCCGGCAAGATCAGCGTGCACCCGACCAAGCTGGGCCTGGTCGGGCACGGTTTCGGGGCATCGGCCGCGATCTTCACCGCCGCCGGCCTGGGCTCGTCGACCAACCCGCTGAAGGCGGTGGCCGCGGTGTTCCCGACCGCCAGCAAGCCCGACGCCGATCAGCCCGCGGCCGGCCTGCGGGTGCCCGGCCTGATCCTGAACGCGCCGGGCGCCGAGCTGACCATCCAGTCCAACGCCACCGAACTGGCGGCCGCGTGGCGGACGGCGACGGTGCGCACCGTCGACAAGGCCGAGCCGGGCGGGCTGGCCGAGGGCTTCCGGCTGTCCAAACTGGTCGGGATGCCCGGCGCGGATCGTCGCACCCAGAAGACGGTGCGCGCCCTGCTGACCGGTTATCTGCTGTTCCAGCTGACCGGCGACAAGACCTACAAGGATTTCGCCGACGCCGACGTGGTGCTGCCGAAGACCACCCTCACCGGTCCTGCCGCCGATGCTTTCGAAGCACCGGGGCTGGAAGACAAGGTCGCCGCACTGCTGAAGGGCTAGGAACGATGTTTTGCCGCTGACGTCCGGGGTACCTGCGTCAGCGTGTTGGAGACCGTCACCGCCCCGTTTCAGTGGGTGGCCGCTGCGCGGCACCGCCGGGTGTTCCATCCAGGCGGCGTACTGGCCCGGGGCTCGATCGAACGGGTGGCCGCGCGCAGCGCAGGCCTACCGATCGAATCTGCGCCCGATGTGCTGGTACGGCTGTCGAAAGGAATCGGGACACCGGGCGCGCTGCCAGACGTGATCGGGCTGGCGTTCCGGGTCCCGGCCGATGGATCGGCGACAGGTGGCCCGTCGGCGCCGGCGTGGGATGTGCTGTTGGCCTCGGCGGGCGGCGGTCGGCTCAGCCGGTTCGGTATCCGGCCGGTCGTGCGATGGCCGGAACAGCCGATGTCGAGCGTGATGCCCCTGCGGTATCAAGGCACCAACTGGTGGCTCCGGGCGCAGATCCTGAGCGCTGTCGACGGTGTCGGGGTATCGCTGGACAGCATCCGCAGCCGCCTGCACGAAGGACCGCTGACCGTCGCCATCGACCAGGCCCCGGGCTTCGCGCCGTTCCGCCCACTGGCCCGGCTGACGATCAAAGACGTTGTGCCGCAGGGCGAACTGGGTGACGTCGACTTCGACCCGGTGCTCCACACCGCGCCGGGTGTGCAGCTGGCGCCACACTGGTTGTCGAACCTGCGGATGCAGGCGTATCGGCGCAGCCGCGCAGGGCGGCACCCCGACGGCGCATGACCGGCTCACTCACCCACGTTCGGTAATTCGTCAGCCGCGATCTCGCACGGTGTCTTGGTGGCCGGATCAGGTTGCCCCGCAACGGGTTCCACCGGCGGAGTGGTAGGCGCCGGGTCGGTGACGGGTGGGGTGGGCACGGGCTGCTGGGACGGCTGCCCCGCGGCGACGACCGGGCCGGAATCAGCGTCCTCGGGCTCGGAGGCTTCCCCCTCGGCGGCATCGCTCTCGGCGGCATCGCTCTCGGCGGCATCCTCTTCCGTGCCGTCGCCCAGCTCGCCATCAGGATCGTCGTCGGCGTCGCCATCCGGTTCGTCGTCGAGTTCGTCGTCGAGTTCGTCGTCCGACTCGGCGCCGATACCGAGGTCGTCACCAAGGCCATCCCTGATGTTGTCGAGCCCGCCCAGTCCCGACGCGCCGGACGCCAGACCGGCCATGGAACCGAGCGCTCCCCCGATGGCATCGGTCAGCTGCTGACCCAAACCGCCGATACCCGAACCAGATCCGAGGTCCCCGGGCAGACCGGCCGCGGCCGGGGTTGCCGCCGCGGTTCCGAGCGCCGGTTCAGGAGCTCCGGACGTACTTGCCGCCGGCGTGGTGACGGGTTCGGCCGGCACCGGCGGGGCCGACGGCGTCCAGCCCGCCGCGGCGCCCAACGCGCCGAAGGGCGCTGCCGCCGCGGCGTGATACGCCTGCGCGGGCGGCAGGGGCGGCGAGGACGGCGTCTGAGCCGTCCAGTCGGGCGACAACACGACGGGTACCGGGAACGACAGCGCGACCGGGGTGACCGCCGCGATGGCCGAATCGTAGGCCACCGCAACGGTATCTGAGGCAGCCTGCAATGCGGGCATCAGATCCGCGGACACCGCGCCAACGACGAAGGGCTTCACCTGCTGATCGACGATCTCGCTTGCGGCGGACATGTCGCCGGCCCCGGCGAGGACCGCGTGAGACGCCGCGCTCCACTGGTCACGGTGCCCGGCAGCCCGCTCTTCGGTCCGCAGCACCGCGTCGACCTTGGCGTCGACGGCGCGCCACAGCTCGTCCCGCAGCGTCGCCAGTGCCTGCGCGCTGCGCTGCAGATGCATGACCACGTCCTCGGCCGCGACGGTCAACGACCGCAGGAACCCGCCGGCGGCGTCCCCGCCCATCCCCGACCACTGCGCCGTCAGCTGCCGATATCCGTTGCCCTGCAACCGCAATGCATCCTGTGCGACCATCACGGCCGCGTCGAGCGAGCGGGCGTCCGCGGACAGCGCGTCGAGGTCCAAACCGCTCTCGGCGCGATACAACTCCACCAACGGCCCCGGAGACGGCAAGCCCAGCACCTGGCACGCTGACACATACTCGCCGAGAACCATCAGCGCGCGCTCACCTTCGGAGAGCCGCCCGGCGACATCGAACGCAGCAGCCATCATCATCCCAACCGGCCGGCCAGACCGGCGTCGGCGTCCTCGTAGCGGCCCGACGAAACCCGCAGTGTCGCTGCCGCTTCTGCCGACGCGGACGACCACGTGCGAAGCTGATCGGCCGACTGGTCCAGTGCGGCGCGCAACGCGGCCGCGCGGGCAGCGTGATCACGCCCGCCGCAGAACCCGTCGAAGTACCACCGCAACAACGGCGCCACCGCGGTGCCCAACAGGTCGGCGACCGATTCGCACCGCTGCGCGATGTCCCGCACAGCCGACAGGTCTATCCGAGCGACGTCACGTTCTCCCATGCCCTTCTATGACGCGCAGCGGGGCCATTCGGTTCCATCGAAACGAAAAAATGCACCCTCAGCGCAACCCTGGATGGGTTCCCGATTGCCGGGCCCGCCGCTGAACCGCGGCGATCTCGCGCAACCCGTCACCGAGCAGGCTCCGGTTGAGCGGGGAAAGGTCACCGACGGTGACCACGTCGTTCGGGGTGCGGCCGGCGGCGATCAGCTCGACCTGATGCGCCAACCGCATTCGTTGCAGCATGACGAAAACCTCTGTGAGGGTGCGGGAGTCCCGCTCGGTCAGCGCGCCGGTGCCGGCCGCCGCCGCAAGCCGGGCCGGAGTCGACGCCGAGGTCATATCGGCCGTGAGGCCACCCCACCGGGCCAGGTTGACGATCGGCGTGACCGCATGCGTCTTGAGGTCGAAGGTGCCGCCGCGCCGCGACAGCACATCGCGCAGCGACCAGGTGCGCACCTTGCCCGACAGGGCATCGAGCAGTTGCAGGCGCAACGCGTTCGGATGTTCGTCGCGCATCCGGTGGAACACCGTGGGCACGGTGTGCAGCGCCCGGTCGCCCCACACCACGCGGCCGTCGATCAGCAGCGAGGACAGGATCAAACCCTTGCCGCGCAACGGATCATCGAGCCAGCCCTCGGCGGCCTGTGCCCAATCGGAGGCCGACCGCGCGAACGCCTGGTGCGACGCGATGGCGCCGTTGCTGTCGGCCGGCAGTCCGCAGCCATCGAGGATGGTGTGCACGCGGGCCGCGATGGCACGCAACTGCGCGCATTCGGAATCGCAGCTGTCGGCCCAACTGAGCGCGCTGTCCACATCGGAGGACGGCATGGCCTCCCGGCGGGCGATACTGCCCAGCGTGAGCCAGGCGAACTGGTCCTGCGTCGGCCCGGGGCCCGCTTCGGCCAGGGCGAGCTCCAACGCCTTGCGTACCAACGCATCCAGCACGATCGACGAGATGCTGCTCGCGGCCGACGCCTTGGTTCCGGTGCGAAACAGGTCGACCGCGATCTGGGTCACCTCGCGGCCATGCCGCTGTAGCGCCGCGGCATCGGGCGCCTGCGCAATGGCCCGGCGCAACACGAAGCTCTGTCGGGCCGAGGCGGCCAGCAGGTCGACGTCCTCCAGGACGCCCAGCACCGCACCGCGTGGCGACAGCACCGGCATATGACGCATGCCGCGCTCCAGCATGTCCAACAGCACGGTCTCGGCGGTGCGATCGGCGGTCACCGTCTGGGCGGGCGCACTCATCACCTCGGCGATCGCGACGTCGACCGGCAGCCCCGCCGCGACCACGCGGGACCGAAGATCACGGTCGGTGAAGATGCCGACGCCGCCGTCGCGCAGCCGGACCAGCGCGTAGGACACCCGCTGTTCGCTCATCTGCACGACGGCGTCACGTACCGAGACGCCGGGCTCCACGATCAGCACCGTGCCGTGCACCAGATCGCCGACGGGCCGCGAGTCGCCGGCCGTGATCAGCTGCGCCTGCGACGACGGCGTGGCCGACAACGCCAGGAAACGCAGCCCCGCCGGTTTGGCGAACTGGGCCCGCACGAGCTGACCGGGCAGGCGGATGACGGTGGCGGGTTCGGTTGTGCGCGCCAGAAATTCGATACCACCGCCGGTGAGCATCGGCACGTAGCCGAAGATTTCGCCGGACTCGATGATGTCGAACACCTGCCCACCACCAGCCCCGCCCGCCTCCTGCAGATTCACCGAGCCGGTCAGGACCATCCAGATGTCGTCAGGGACATGGCGGGAGAAATCCGCGATGACGGTGCCGGCACCGTAGTGCTCCAGCGACGAGGCGGCGACGAGGTCGTTCAGTTCGGTGTCACTTGCCGTCTGAAACGGCGGACGCGAACCGAGGAAGGCCACCAGCTCCGGAGAGGTCACCTCGCCATCGTGCCCCAACTCAGCTGCTACGAATGAGATCGGCACATTTCTCGGCCATGGTCATCACCGTGATGTTGGGATTGACCACCGGCAACTTCGGCATCGCCGAGGCGTCCACCACCCGCAGGTTGCGCACGCCCTTGACCCGCAGCTGGGGGTCGAGCACCGCCATCGGATCGTCGACCGCACCCATCCGTGCGGTCCCGGCGGGGTGATACACCGTGTTGTGCGTCTTGTAGATGTACGCGAGGAGCTCCTCGTCTGTCTGCGCATCCGGTCCCGGCGCGAGCTCACGGCCGATCCACTCCTGCAGGGGCTCCTGCTCGGCGATCTTGCGGGCCAGCTTGATTCCGGCCAGCATCACCTTTTCGTCGTGCCCCTCGGGATCGGTGAAGTAGCGCGGGTCGACCTTCGCCCGATCCCGGAAATCGCGCGAGGCCAGTCGCACCGTCCCGCGCGAACGGCCTTGCGTCACATTGGGAGTCAGACAGAATCCGTTGTCGGTGGTGGGGTATCCGTGCCGCAGGGTGTTCATGTCGAACGGGACGCTGCCGTAGTGCATCATCAGGTCGGAATGGTCGGGATTGTCGCCGGCGACCTCGGTGGTCGCGAACAGCCCGATCTCCCACCACTGGGTGGAGTCGGTGACCATCGGCTTGGCGGCCTCCCAGAACACGAGGCCCTCGACGTGGTCGTCAAGGTTCTCGCCGACGCCGGGTGAGTCGACGCGGACCGGCACCCCGACCTCGTTGAGGTGGGCCGCCGGCCCGATCCCGGACAGCATCAGCAGCTTCGGGGTGTCGATGGCGCCTGCCGTGACGACCACCTCGCGCGTCGCGGTGACGATGTCGTAGCCGGTGAGATCCGGACGCTGGTACCGGACACCGGTGGCCACCGGCTCGTCCCCGGAGTCGTCGAACAGAATCTCCGCCACCCAGCAGTTGGTCAGCACCGTGAGGTTGGGCCGCGACACCAGGATCGGGTGCAGGTACGCGTGCGAACTCGACATCCGCTCGCCGGCCTCGTTGGCGTTGATCTGCAGCCAGCCGGCCGCGTTGAGGGTCCAGTCGCCGCGGTTGAACTGCACGGTCTCCAGACCGACCTTGGCCGCGGAGTCGATCACGGCCTGGCCGCACGGATCGTTCGGCGGCACGTCACGCAGTCGGACGGGACCCGAATCACCGTGCGGCACACCCTGGTACGTGCCGGTGGCGGTGTTGTTCTCGACCTTCGCGGTGAACGGCAGCACGTTCTCGGGACCCCACCCGGTGGCGCCCATGGCCTCCCAGTCCCGCAGCCCCTGGGCGAGCGGCCAGAACGCGATGCAGGAATTGTGCGATGAGCACCCACCGAGAACCTTCGCCCGGGCATGCCGCATGAAGCTGTTGCCCTTCTCCTGCGGCTCCACCGGGTAGTCCCAGTCGTAGCCGGAGTCGAGGAGGTGCATCCACTCCGACAGCTCCAGAATGTTGCGGTCACCCACATCCGACGGCCCGGCCTCCACCAGGCACACGGTGACATCGGGGTCCTCGGACAGCCGCGCCGCGAGGACACAACCAGCGGTGCCGCCACCCGCGATCACATAGTCGTAGGTTTGCTCTGACATGTTACGAACTCCTCGAAAACTGTTCGGGCAGAGAAGGGAATCGGTTCGGCCGGTCAGTCGCGATTGAGCGCCGAATGGGAGGCAAGGGTGCCAATGTGGTTGCGGCCCTTGACGAAATACCAGAGCAGGCCCAGTCCGAGGATGACGCCGATGTAGACGAACGCGCCCCAGGTGTTGTACCAGGGGTCGCCGTAGATCGCGACGCGCGGCCAGGCCAGGTTGACCGCCATCCCGATGCCCCACAACACTGCGAAGATGTTGACCGGCAGGCCCCACTTGCCCATGGTGAAATAGCCGCCTTCCTTGAGGTCCTTCGGCGGCCACTCGCCCCGCAGGCGCTTCTTGAGCAGTGGACCGGTAACCATCAGATACGCCAGGTAGATCATGATGATCGCGATCGAGGTCAGCACCGTGAACACCTTGGGCTGCCCGAGGTTGATCACGAGGATCAGCGCCGCGATGATGCCGATGACGACGGCCGGCACGATGGGCGCCTGCGTCTTGGGGTGCACCTTCGCGAGCTTCTCGCCGAACGGCAGCGCGTTGTCGCGGGCCATGGCGAATGTCAGGCGGATTGCCGCGGTGTGCACGGCCAGCGAACACACCGTCACCGCCACCACGATGCAGATCAGGAAGATGGTGCCGAGCGGTCCCCACATCACCTTCTCGACGATGGACTGCAGGCTGCCGTCGGGACTGCCGAGCGCCGGGTCGTTGAGGTCGGGCGTGGCCATGATGGCGCCCGCCAGGATGGCGCCGCCGATGACGAACGAGGCCAGGATCGCGCGCAGGATGGCCTTGGGCGCGGTGCGCCGGGGTTCGACCGTTTCCTCACCGAGCGAGCTTGCCGTGTCGAACCCGTACATCACGTACAGCGACGCCACCGACGCCACCAGGAACGCGCCGAAGTATCCGCCGGGCAGCCCGGCACCATGGCCCTGGGTGTCGAAGAACACGCTGGGCCCGCGCTTGATGTTGAACAACAGGATGACCGCAATGAGCACGGCCGCAATGAGTTCGATGAAAACACCGGCACTGTTGATCATCGCCATCAGCCGCACTCCGAAGGCATTGATGACGGTGGTGAACGCGATGAGGACGGTGCCCAGCAGGATCGCGTTGCCGGCGAAGTCATAGGGCCCCGTGCCGTCACCGATGATCTGGAAACCGTGCCAGAGCCGCGGCAGGTTCAACTGCAGGGCCAGCACCACCGCCGACAGTGTGACGATGGAGGCCGTCAGCATCAGCCATCCCGAACTCCAGCCCACGATGCGACTGCCGAGTTTCTTCGACCAGTTGTAGACCGAACCCGCGACGGGGTACTTGGCGGCAAGTTCCATGAAACACAACGCAACTGCCATCTGCCCGATGAAGACCATGGGCCACGACCAGAGATAAGCCGGGCCGCCGTTGCCGTAGCCGACGTAGAACAGCTGGAAGGTACCGGTCAGGATCGAGATATAGCTGACCCCGGCCGCGAAGCTCGCGAATTTTCCGATACTGCGGTCCAGTGATTCCTTGTAGCCGAAATCCTCGAGGCCGCCGCTGTCGGTGTCAGTGAGGTTCTGAGTCATGAAGTTGTGTCCCTAGGCTTCGCTGGCAGCGTCGAACCAGCCGGCCGGCGTTGGCGCGGTGTTGTGCCAGATATGTTTGAGCTCTTGATATTCCGCGAGGCCCGAGGGACCGAGCTCGCGGCCGTTGCCCGACTTCCCGAAACCGCCCCACTCCGCTGCCGCGGTGTAGTAGCCGAAGTCGTTCAACCACACCGTCCCGTGCCGCAGTGCGCGCACCACACGTTCGCCCCGCGCGGGATCAGAGGTTCGCACCCCTGCCGCGAGACCATACTGCGTGTCGTTGCCGAGCATGATCGCCTCGGCTTCGTCGGTGAACCGCTCCACCGTCATGATCGGCCCGAAGGTCTCCTCCGTGACGATCCGCATCGAGCGGTCGCAGCGGTCGAAGATCGTCGGCAGGAAGAAATAGCCGTCCGCCAGCGCCGGATCGCTGGGCCGGGTCCCGCCGGTGATCAACTTCGCGCCCTCGGAGATACCCAGGGCCACAAAGGATTCGATCTTGTCCAGCTGTTGCTTGGACACCAGCGGGCCGGTCTCGCTGCGCGGGTCGGTGCCGTCGCCCATCCGGATCTTCTCGGCGCGCTCGGCGAGTTGGGCGACGAAGTCGTCGGCGATCGACTCCTCGATGATCACCCGGGTACCCGACGAGCAGACCTGACCCGAGTGCAGGAACACGCCGGTGAGCACCTGGTCGACAGAGCTTTCCCACTCGGCATCAGCGAAGACGATGTGCGGGTTCTTGCCGCCGAGTTCCAGCGCCACCTTGGTCACGTGCGCGGCGGCGCTCCTGGCGATGTGCTGGCCGGTGCTCAGCCCACCGGTGAACGAGATGAAGTCGACGTCGGGGTTGTCGGTGAGGGCCGCACCCACGGCGGCGCCACTGCCCTGGATGAGGTTGAGCACGCCCGGGGGCACTCCCGCTTCGTGGGCCAGCCGTACGAAGGCGATGGTCGAAAGCGGTGTCACTTCACTGGGTTTGGCCACCATCGTGCAGCCGGCGGCCAGGGCCGGAGCGATCTTCCAGGAGATCTGCAACAGCGGATAGTTCCACGGCGCGATCAGCACGCACACCCCGATGGGCTCGTGCACCACCCGGCTGATGACGGCCGGGTTGCCGACGTCGACCAGTCGGTCGGACTGTGTCGCCACCAGGCGCGCGTAGTAGCGGAACACCGAGATCACGTCGTCGATGTCGATCCGGCTCTCCGCCAAGGTTTTTCCGGTGTCGGCGGTTTCCACCGCGGCCAGCGACTCCTTGTCGCGGGCCAGCAGGTCGGCGATGCGGTCCAGTAGTGCGGCCCGCTCGGCGACCGGCGTGGCCGGCCAGTCACCGGCGTCGAAGGCGGTGCGGGCCGCGGCGACTGCCGCGAGCGCATCGTCGTGGGTCGCCTCGTCCACCGTGGCGAAGACCTTGCCGGTTGCGGGATTGATGATCTCCCGGGTACCGGCGTCGGAGGCATGCCGCCACTCCGATCCGATGAGCAGATCCGGTGCACCGTCCACGTTGCCTCCTCGACTACCGGTGATCGCTCAGGCGACAGGCGACCCGGCGGCGACCATACTCGTAACCCGCTGTGCCCATGCCGTTTTCGGCCGCGACGGTCCTGCGATTCACTCTGGGCATTGCCGCTCGCTTCCGTATCGGGGCGCAACACCCCGGCGCTGTCGCCAACTAATATATCACTGGCTGATCAGTAATGATGGGTTTTGAGAAATCGATCTGAGGCACTTTTGCGGCCTGCCGCCAGGCCTGCGGGAGACGTCATTTGGCCTTCCTCGGCGTCGATCCCGGCTGCCCGCGCCTGACGAGTTCCGCGCCGGAATTCATGTGGGCGACGCGTCCCATGCGGCGCTGCACGTCGGCGATCTCCTTGACGGTCTGCTCGATGGTGCTGCGGTCGATGGGTGAGAGCTCGTCGAGGTCGATGATGTCGTCGGGACGCTGACCCGCCTCGATCTGGCGCAGCTGGTGTTCCAGCCGCAGCAGTTGGAGCGCGTCGAACGCTTCGATCAGCCGGCTCGCGGAGCGCTCGGTGAGCACCTCCGACCCGGCGGCAACGCGGAGCCGGTCGACGGTGTGCAACTCCGGCGACCCGACGCTGAGCGAGGCCCACCTGGCGACGTTGACGATCGGCAGCAAGCCGCGGCCTTTGATGTCGAACTTCTCGTCGCGCCCGATGATCCGGTCCCGCACCGAGAGCAGGCGAGCGCGGCGCGAGAGCGAATCCTGCAGCAGCAGTTCGACGGTCGCGGGATGCCGATTGAAATCGCGGAAGACGCGCGCGGGCTCCGGCAGCGCCGGGTCACCGAAGATCGGCCGGGCATCCACGAGCAGCGAGGCCATGATGGTGCCCTGGTTCTGCTGGGGATTGGTGAGCCAGCCCTGCGCCGCCTCCCGCCACTGCGAGTCGGTACGCGAGAACCCCGGGTGCGACGGGAACGCATGGTGCGCGTCGACGCCGATGCCACACAGCTGCAGCACCTCCCCCACGACGCTGAATGCTTCGCGGTAGCGCGGGATCTGGGCCTCGTACGAATCCGCGAACGTCACCGCGGCATCGACGTCGGAAGAGGGCACCGCTTCGCGCCGGCCGATGCTGCCGAGCGAGAGCCAGGTGAAGGCATCGATCGACAGATCGTTGAACTCCTCGTGATCGAAGACCAGGAAGATCGCACGGCGGGTGATCGAGGCGATCAACGCCGAATGGACGGCGATCACCCGATCGGCCGTCAGACCGCGCGCCAGGATGTCGGCAAGCATCGCCGGAACCCGGCGCGCATACGTGATCAGCCCGTCGATGCTGCGGGCCTGCCGGATCTGTGCGTTCAGGCTGACACCGGCGGTGGTGGGCGCGAGCATGAAATCACGCTCCCCCACAGCGCCTTTCAGCCGGCCGTCATCGCCGGTGACGAGCAGGAACGAGACACCGTGATCAAGCAGCATGATCAGGGCGTCGGCCGACGACATACTCGCCGGTGCCGTGATCGCGGGATAGTCCATCACCGCATTCGCGGGCGATACCCGCGGCAGGCCCTCCCCGATCACCTTGCGGCGCAAGGCTTCATCTGTCACCAGCCCGAAGTGACCGGTGCCCGTGTCGACGGCGGCGTACGGCAGGCCCAGCTCGGTCATACGCGCTGCGAGCGCCGTCACCGATTCGTCGGCCCGCACGACGAGCGGGTCGCGGTAGACCAGATCCGACAGCAGGGTGTACCGCGGCTGAGCCGCAGTGAGCCCCCGCACGTGCGCGATTTCGTCGGCCAGAAAGCGCGCGCCGCTGCGGGACGCAAACGCCGGAAGGACGATCCCGGACGGCAGGTGCGCGACGATCACCTTGGTCTTCGCCTCGACCCGCGGGCCGACCGGCCGCCCCGCCAGTGCGGAGGTGAATCCGATGGGCGCGCCGCGGGTGAACTTGTCGGCGGGCCCCTCACCGATGCGTTCCGGATCGAACCAGAGATCGATCTCTCCCGACATCACCAGTCCGATGCTCGTCGGCATCGTGGCGAAGGCATCCAGGATCAGGTCGCCCGGCTGGTACTCCTCGATCTGTGCGCCGGCCACCGCGCCGGCGCGATCGGCCGGGCTCAGCGCATCGAACGGCGGGCAGTGCGCGAGCAGTTCGGCCAGCTCTGCCAGTTCGCCCTCGGTCCCGGTCTCAGTCGACATGCCGCAGTCCTCTCAGGGGTCGCTCACGCGACCGTGGGCCGGGAGCCGGTCTCGACGACGAAGGCGCCCCACACCGGGGTCGCTTCGGCGAGGTGGCCGGGGTCGATGCCGATGAGACGACCGCCCGGGAAACGCGTCTCCTCATGATGCAGCCGCGCATCGTAAGTGGTTGTGGGGTGGTCGGACTCACCGTGCGAGCCACTGTGCCCGTGCACCTGACTGAACGGGAGCGTCGTGCCTTCCCACCCGGGAACCAACTCCTCATTGCGGCTGGCCCACAACGGACCCGCCATCGGATTCGGCGGGCCGAGCATGGCACCGCCGCCGTACAGCGTCGGGCATCCCGTGCGGGCCAGGTTGTTGATTCGGCGCGCGGCCTGCCGCGCGGTACCGGGAGCCAGGAGGTGCTCGCGCCAGAACTGCTCGGTGACCCCGGCGTGCGTCACCAGGAAATCCTCGTCGCCGGTCTCGACGGCGACCGCGGCGTGCAGCTTGCCGTCGGCCCACCACTTCTTCAGGATGCGCTGTTCCAGGTAGCCGATCCGGTCCTCCCACAGAAAGCTGTTCGGCCGCAGATACAGGGCCTCGTGATTGCCCGCCAGCTGAACCCACTGCCCGGGATAGGCATTCAGGTAATAGTTGACCAGACGTACGACCGCTTCGGAGTCCGGCCCGCGGTGCACCAGGTCCCCCACCTGGATCACCACCAGATCGTCGGGCAGCACGCCGGTTTCGGAGGCGCCGAGAGCCCGCAGTTCTCGACGCAACTCCTCGACGTGCCCACCCACGTCACCGATCACGGCCACCCGGATGGACATCGACGTCACTTCTCGAGCCCTCAGTGGCTCATATCCAATTCGCTCAGCGACTTGCCGCTGGTCTCCGGAGCCAGGATCTGCGACACGATCGCGCCGGCGAAGGCGATGATTCCCGCGAAGACCATGGTCCAGGTGAAACCGAGGTGCTTCATCGAGAGCGGGATCAGGAACAGACCCGCAGCAGCACCGAGGCGGCTGATCGCCGCCGCGAACCCGGTACCGATCGCGCGGACCTCGGTCGGGAAGACCTCCGCGGGATAGATTTGCGTGAACGCGGTGTACATCGCGTTGACGAACGAGTACGCCAGGAACAGCGCCAACATCAGCATCGACAGCACACCGACCTGCTCCACCGGAAGCACGAAGCTGCCGAGGACGGCGATGGCGACCAGCAGACCGCCGGCGATCCACTGGGTCGGAACGGTCATCTTGCGCCGGCCCCAACGGTCGATCATGAACATCGTGAAGATCACGCCGAACCAGGCGACAACGGAGAGAACCACTCCGCGCATCAGGCCCTTCATGCCGATATCGCCCAGCAGGCCGTCGGCGAATGTCGCGATGGCGAAGTACGGTGTCACCGAGCAGGCCCAGAACACGGACATGAAGACCGTCGAGCGCCACACCGCCGGCGAGAACAGCATCTTGAAACTGCCCTTCGCGCCGCCCGCAGCGGCTTTCATCATGTCGGTCTGGTACGCGGTGTCCAGATACCCGACGACCAGTCCGTGCGCCTCTTCGGTCCTGCCCTTTGCCCACAACCAGCGCGGCGACTCGGGCAGCCCGATCCGGCCGACGAGCAGCGCGGCGGCGATGAATGTGCTGGTGCCGATGGTCACCCGCCAATCGATGCCGGCCTGATCCATGAAGTAGCCGATGATGAACGCGATCATGAAACCGCCGTACCAGGCGACCAGGGTCAGGGCCAACAGTTTGCCGCGGAGATGGGTCGGCGCGAACTCCGCCAGCATCGGCAAGCCGACCGCGTACTCGATGCCGACGGCCAGGCCCATCAACAGACGAACGACGAAAAGCTGTTCTGGTCCGTCGACGAAGAACTGCAAAGCCGAAAAGGCCGTGAACAGCGCCAGATCCCAGAACAGAATCGGCTTACGGCCGAACTTGTCGGCCAGCCACCCGCCCAGAGGCGAGCCGATGAGAATGCCGAACATCGCCGAGGCGGCCTCCAGCCCGATCCAGACGGTGGTAAACCGGGTGTCCAGTTCGATCGTGTGCGTGACCGGCCCGATGCTGCCCAGGATGTAGCCATCAAGGAACATGCCGCCGACCAACACGACGATCATCCGCGTCATGAACCGGCGCTTACGCGCCAGCACGGCCGGGTCGTCGGAGAACGCCGTCTTGGCGCCGTCGCTCACAGACATGGGACATGCTCGTCAGGAATCGGTGTACAGGACATCACTGCTCCTTTGATCGCGGGTTCCGAAATGGCGGACGTCGTTGGCCTGGATGGCGCTGCACTGCATTTGGGTGGTGTGGTGTGGTGTCCCGGCCCGCCAGGGCCGCCTCTCCAGGTCCGGCGGACCGGGACACCGCGCCGACTCCGCGAGTATTCGGCGCCCGGCCGGTTGCCGGAGCCGAATGCCCGCATCTAGTCGGCGAGCTTGTTGCGCAGCCAGTCATGGAAGTCGCCGAGGTGGTGTTCGCTGGGCACCAGCACACCGCCGTCGCGATAGACGCGTGAACTCATGGCGGGCTGGCACCGCTCACATGCGTCGAAGTCCTGTTGGTTGACGCGGTGGAACAGCTCCACCGACTTGCTCACATCGCGCCCGGATTCGACCACGCCAGGCAGGTACAGCCAGTCGCATTCGACGACGGTGTGGTCCGGCGCCATCGGGAACATCCGGTGGACGATGACGTGATCGGGCACCAGGTTGACGAACACCTGCGGCCGTACCGTGATGGCGTAGTAACGCCGGTCCTGGTCCTCGGTGACCCCGGGGATGTGCTCGAAACCCTCTGAGCCATCGATGGTGAAGCCGGCGACGTCGGCACCGAACTCCGCACCGTGGCCGACGTAGTACTGCGCGGCGTAGCCGTCGGCGAACTCCGGCAACACCTCGGTGAGTTCCGGGTGGATGGTCGCGCAGTGGTAGCACTCCATGAAGTTCTCGATGATGAGCTTCCAGTTCGCCTTGACGTCGTAGACGATGCGGCGGCCGAGGCTCAGATTGCCCACTGTGTAATGGTCGATCGACTCGACGTCGCCGAGTCGATCGACGATCTCCTGCATGACGGTGTCTTCGAACGACGGCGGCTCGTCGGCCAGACACACCCAGACGTAGCCGAGCCACTCGCGGACCGAGATTTTGCGCAGGCCGTACTCGACGCGGTCGATGTCGGGCATCTTGGTCAGGTTCGGTGCCGCAATGAGCTTGCCGTCGAGATCGTAAGTCCATGCGTGATAAGGACATTGGAACGCGCGCTTGACCTCGCCGCTGTCCTCGGTGCACAGCCGCGCGCCGCGATGCCGGCACAGGTTGAAGAACGCGTTGATATCGCCCTTGCGGGACCTGGTCACCAGAACGCTTTCGCGACCGACCTGGACGGTCTTGAACGCGCCGGGCTTGTCCAGATCCGCGGCGCGCACAACGCAGAACCACATGGTCTCGAAGATCTTCTCCTGCTCGAGGGCGAAGACCTCCGGATCGGTGTAGTAATGCCCTGCCAGGGTGGAAATGAGGCTTCCAGGCAGGTTCGGCACGGTGGCGGTCATCGAGCTCCTTTGCGGTGTCTTGTCGTGATTTTTATTGGGCTGCAACAACTTCGGCCTAGACCGCGGTGGGCGTCGGGACCAACTGGCGGCGCCACCGGGTGAAGAGCCGGGGCTGATCGATACCGAGGACCGCGACCAGGGCGCCATCGCGCCGGTAGGTGGCCAGTAGGCAGCGCTCCTCGCAGCTGCCCTCCTCGATGGTGATCTCGTCATCGGGACGGGCGAGGCCGGCGAACTGAATGCGGGAGCCGTACTGATCGGACCAGAAATACGGCGGCTTCACCGTCGACTCCTGCCGAAGGCCACCGGCCAGCAGCGCGGCGACCGCCATGGCGGGACGCTCCAGCGCACCGGTCCAGTGCTCGACCCGGTGGTGGGTCTCGGTGGCGGCGTCGAGCCAGGCCGCGCAGTCGCCGACGGCGACGACGTTCGGCAGGGCCGTCTGCCCATGCGTGCCGCATAGCACGCCGTTGCCGAGCTCCAGTCCGCTGCCCTGCAGCCAGTCGATGTTGGGCACGCCGCCGATACCGACGACGACGACGTCGGCCGGCAGATGGCGTCCGTCGGTGAGGTCGACGCCGGCGACCCGCCGCACGCCGCCGGATGCACGCAGTGCGCGCTCCTCGCCGACGAGCCCGGCGACGCCCACCCCGCAGATCAGAGCCGTGCCATTGGCGGCGTGGGCGCCGGCGACCACACCGCCGAGCCAGCTACCGAGCTGCATCTGCAACGGCGCCGGGGCAGCTTCGACGACAGTGACGTCCAGGCCCAGCTTGCGGGCCGTCGACGCGACTTCGGCGCCGATGAACCCGGCGCCGATGACGACCAGTCGAGCGCCCGGCACCAGTTCGGCACGCAACGCAATGGCGTCGTCGATGGTGCGGATGACGTGGACGCCGGCCATGCCCGCGCAGCCGGGCCAGCGGCGGGCGCGGGAACCGGTCGCGATCACCACGCCGTCGGCGTCGATCCGTGTCCCGTCCGCGAGTTCGATTGCCCCACCGCGACTGTCGAGCCTGGCCGCGGCGACGCCCAGTCGCCAGTCCGCCTGCAGATCGTCGTCGTCGGATTCGAGGGCGAGGTCGGCTTCGGACACGTTGCCGCAGAGGAATTCCTTCGACAACGGCGGGCGGTCGTAGGGCCGCTGCGCCTCGTCGCCGATGACGGTCAGCCGCCCATCGAAGCCCTGAGCCCGCAGCGCCCTCGCAGCGGACAGGCCCGCGAGTGACGCGCCCACGATCGCGACGTGCTTCATTACTGCCCCGCGCCGAGTCGAGCCCGGATGTCGGGCGGCAGGTTGGGTTTCTCGGTGCTCAGTTCGACGTGGATGATGCCGTCGGTGATCACCACGGCGTGCGTGCGGACCGGCAGCTTGGCCGGCGGCGCGTCGACCGCTCCGGTGCGGAGGTTGAACCGTGAGGCGTGCAGCGGGCACTCGACGTCGCACCCTTCCAGCCAGCCGTCGGCCAGTGAGGCGTCCTGGTGCGAACAGGTGTCGTCGATGGCGAACACCTCGCCGTCCTCGGTGTGGAACACCGCGATGGGCGGGTCGGTTTCCACCCGCCGCGCCTCGCCGGGCGGGAGTTCGGAGAGCGGACAAATCTCAAGCATCAGGTGGGTGCCCTCTCGTGAGTTTGAAGCGCTATACGCAACGCGATTCGTATTATGCAACAGTGTGGCGACAGTCACAGGCCCGTGTCAAGGGCTGGGCGGCACCGTTTACACAGCCGGAACAACTGGCTTGTTCCACCCGAAAGCACAGGTCAATCGGATTTGCGTCGAGCCGGCGCGGATCGACTTGAGGTTCGCCACCGGGCACGGGAATCACCGGTGGCGAACGGTTGATATATTAGATCGCGCTGATCTGATATGCAGCGCGAAACGGCGAATTGCCGTAACCGGACGTGCGGAGTCAGCCCCGGTAGCCCATTCGGCGGCTGACATCGTCGGCCGCCGAGACCACCGTCGGCGCGATCTCCCGCACCCGATCCACAGTGAGCCGATACGCCGGGCCGGAGACGCTGAGGGCAGCGATCACCCCGCCGAGGTGATCGCGAATCGGCGCGGCGACCGCGTTGAGGCCATGCTCGAGCTCTTCCAGCGACACCACATAGCCGGTACGGGGCACGTCCTGCAGCTGCGTTTCCAGACGCTCGACAGAAGTGATGGTGTGCTCGGTGAACCGCCGCAGCCCGGCATCCGCCAACAGCTCCCGGCGAGCATCCGGGGACATGAAGGCCAGCAACACCTTTCCGCTCGACGTCGCGTGCAACGGGGTCAGCTCACCCACCCAGTTGTGCGTGCTGATCGCGGCGGGCCCGCGCGCCTGGTCCACGTTCACCGCGTACTCGGACCGAAGCACGGCGATGTTGACGGTCTCCCCGACCTCGAGCGCCAAGCGCTCGCAGATCTCCCGGCCCTGCCGCGTGACGTCGAGCCGGCCGGACACCGCGTTGGCCAGCCGCAGGATGCCGAATCCGAGGCGATACTTGCCGCGCTCGAAAGCCTGCTCGACGAGTTCACGATCCTCGAGCGCCGCGAGCAGGCGCGACACCGTCGATTTGTGCACCCCGATGTCCGATGCCAGCTCGGTGACACCGGCTTCGCCGCGGCGCGCGAGGAGCTCCAGGACGTACAGCGCGCGGTCGACGGACTGCACGCCGCCGTTGCCGGAATCAACGCCGTTGTTGCTCATTACGCAACAATAACCACATTGCGATGCGCTTGGTCGCGTTCGTCGGCCGCGTCAGACGATCGCGCGGATCGCCTTCTCGAATCCCGTGACATGGTCGAGCGCTATCTGCGCGGCCGCGTCGCCATCGCCGCCGGCGATGGTCCGCAACAGCTCGGCGTGCTCACCCACATGGCGGGCCACGGTCGGCAGCCGGTCGAGGAACAGGCAGAAGATCCGGGTCGCGAGATTGTCGTAGCGGACCAGCACGTCCTCGAGATGCGGGTTTCCGGCAGCCCGGTAGATCGCACGGTGCGCGCGCAGGTCCCACCGCATGAGTTCGTCGCGATGGATGTTCTCGACATCGAGCGCTTCGGTGCGGTCGGCCAGCGCGAGCAGGCCGGCACGCACGTCGGCCGAAGCGTTCTCGGCGGCCGCGCGTGCGGCGACGGGCTCGAGATTGACCCGAATCTGCGAGATGTGCCGGAGGTCGGCGACATCGACCCCCGTAGCAAAAGTGCCCCGGCGGGGAAACGAGACCACCAGCCGGTCGGCCTCCAGACGCTTGAGCGCCTCGCGCACGGGAGTACGGCCCAGCTCGAGCTCGGCGGCCAGCTCGTTTTCCACGATGGCTTCGTTGGGCCGGATGTCCAGCATGATGAGCTTGTCGCGGATCACCAGGTAGGCCCGGTCGGCAAACGACATCTCCTCGGAGACAACGTCATCGAGCTGTTCCACTCCCGCAACGCTCATGCCCGCCCCGCCTTCGCGACGTCACCGGCAGCACCGACCGGCAACTGATCTGATCTCGTCAGGCCAATGATATATCAGGACTGGCGCTCTCCCGGCCGGCCTGGCGGGCGCGCCGCCGGCGACGCGCTACCGAGACCTCACAGCAACGCGCGAATGGCAGCCTCGAAACCGCAGACATGGGCCAGCGTCAGCGCCGCGGCCGTTTCCGCGTCGCCCTCGACGATGGCCTCCAGCAGCTCGGCATGTTCACGGACGTGACCAGCGACGTCCGGCAGCCGGTCGAGGAACATGCACCAGATCCGGGTGGCATGCGCATCGAGACTGACGAGGATCTGCTCCAGGTGCGGATTGCCCGAGGCCCGGTAGATCTCGCGGTGCACGTGGACGTCGTGACGCAGGACCTCGCGGGCGTCGTCGGCGTCCTCGATCCCGGAGATCGCCCGCGCCAGTGCCGCCAGCCGGGTCCGCGTGTCGGCAGTCGCCACCCGCGCCGCACGCGCGGCCGCCGTCGGCTCGAGCAGCTTGCGAATCTCTGAGATGTCGGCCAGATCGGTCATGTCGACGGCGGTGGCGAACGTGCCCCGGCGCGGATAGGCGACGACGAGGCGGTCGCGCTCGAGGCGTTTGAGGGCCTCCCGCACGGGTGTGCGGCCGAAGCCCAGGTCAGCCGCCAGACGATCGTCGTTGATGGGCTCTCCCGGCCGGATGTCCAGCATGACCAGTCGTTCGCGCACGATGTCGTAGGCGCGGTCGGCATTGGTCTCGGCACCAGCCGCCGGGCTGTCGAGATCGCCGAACGACAACTCCGTCAGGGTCATCGCCACTCCTCCAGAAGTATCTGCGGCCCAGCTATTGACGCCGCCACGAGCTGATCTTAATCTAACCTACAGCTGATATATTAGTCCATCACACACTGCAATGTCAGAAAGGTCCAGATGACCCTCGACACCGCACCGGCGGCCACGAACCCCACACTGAACGTCAGCCTCGCAGACCTGGATCCCGAAGTGCACCAGGCCATCGCCGCCGAACTGCACCGTCAGCAGAGCACGCTGGAGATGATCGCCAGCGAGAACTTCGCGCCGGTCGCGGTGATGCAGGCGCAGGGCTCGGTGATGACCAACAAGTACGCCGAGGGCTACCCGGGCCGCCGGTACTACGGCGGCTGCGAATTCGTGGACGTCACCGAGCAACTCGCCATCGACCGGGTCAAGAGTCTGTTCGGCGCCGAATACGCCAACGTGCAACCACATTCGGGGGCGCAGGCCAACGCCGCGGCGATGTCGGCGCTGCTCTCCCCCGGCGACACCATCCTCGGTCTCGATCTGGCGCACGGCGGCCACCTCACGCACGGCATGAAGCTCAACTTCTCCGGCAAGCTCTACGACGTCGCCGCCTACCACGTCGGCGAAAGCGACCACCGGGTCGACATGGCCGAGGTCGAGCGCATCGCCCGCGAGCGCCGGCCGAAGCTCATCCTGGCCGGCTGGTCCGCCTACCCGCGGCAGCTCGATTTCGCCGAATTCCGGCGCATCGCAGACGAAGTCGGCGCGTACCTGATGGTCGACATGGCCCATTTCGCGGGCCTGGTCGCGGCCGGCCTGCACCCCTCCCCTGTGCCGCACGCGCATGTGGTCACCTCGACCACGCACAAGACCCTGGGCGGCCCCCGCGGCGGCATCATCCTGACGAACGACCAAGCGCTGGCCAAGAAGTTCAACTCATCGGTGTTCCCCGGTCAGCAGGGCGGGCCACTCGAGCACGTCATCGCCGCCAAGGCCGTGTCGTTCAAGCTCGCCGCCACCCCGGAGTTCCGGGAGCGGCAGCAGCGCACCCTGGACGGCGCCGCGATCCTGGCCGAGCGCCTGCTGCAAGAGGATTCACGCGCGGCGGGCATCAACGTGGTGTCCGGCGGCACCGACGTCCATCTGGTGCTGGTCGACCTGCGGGAGTCCGAATTGGACGGCAAGCAGGCCGAGGACCGGCTGCACCGCGTGGGAATCACCGTGAACCGCAACGCCGTTCCCTTCGACCCACGGCCACCGATGGTCAGCTCGGGAGTGCGCATCGGTACCGCGGCGCTGGCAACCCGCGGCTTCGATCTGGACAGCTTCCACGAAGTCGCCGACGTCATCAGCCATGCGCTGCGACCCGATGCCGACGACGCCGACCTCGACGCACTGCGCGCCCGGGTGGACGTCCTGGCCGACCGCTTCCCGCTCTACCCCGACCTCACGGAGGCCTCGCTGTGACCGCGCCGACGACCCCACCGGGTGCACATCTGCCCGACCACCCCGAATTTCTCTGGCGCACACCGGAACCCAAGAAGACGTACGACGTCGTCATCGTCGGCGGCGGCGGGCACGGCCTGGCCACCGCGCACTACCTGGCCAAGAACCACGGCATCACCAACGTCGCGGTGCTCGAACGCGGCTGGCTGGCCGGCGGCAACATGGCCCGTAACACCACCCTGATCCGGTCCAACTACCTGTGGGACGAGAGCGCCCAGATCTACGAGCACGCCCTGAAACTGTGGGAGGGCCTGGAAGAGGATCTGGACTACCCGATCCTGTTCAGCCAGCGCGGGGTGCTCAACCTCGCACACAGCCTGCAGGACGTCCGCGACAGCGTGCGGCGTGTCGAGGCCAACAAGCTCAACGGCATCGACGCCGAATGGGTGGAACCCAAAGAGGTCAAGGACCTGTGCCCGATCGTCAATATTTCCAGTGACATTCGCTATCCGGTCCTCGGCGCCACCTATCAGCCCCGGGCCGGCATCGCCAAGCACGACTACGTCGCCTGGGGCTTCGCCCGCCGCGCCGACGAGGCCGGCATCGACATCATCCAGAACTGCGAGGTCACCGGATTCGTCACCGACGGTGATCGCGTCACCGGGGTGCGCACCACACGTGGCGACATCGGGGCCGGGCAGGTGGCGCTGTGCGCGGCCGGGCACACCTCCACGCTGACCGACATGCTCGGCATCCGCACACCGCTGCAGAGCCATCCGCTGCAGGCCCTGGTGTCTGAGCTGCTGGAGCCGGTGCACCCGACCATCGTGATGTCGAATGCGGTGCACGTGTACGTATCTCAGGCTCACAAGGGCGAACTCGTGATGGGTGCCGGTGTCGACTCCTACAACGGCTACGGCCAGCGTGGCGCGTTCCACATCATCGAACGCCAGATGGCCGCGGCGGTGGAGTTGTTCCCGGTCTTCGCCCGGGCGCACCTGCTGCGGACCTGGGCCGGCATCGTCGACGTCTGCCCGGACGCGTCACCGATCGTCGGCCGCGCCGGTTACGACAACCTGTACCTCAACGCCGGTTGGGGCACCGGCGGTTTCAAGGTGACGCCGGGCATCGGCTGGTGCCTGGCCGACACCATCGCCACCGGCCGCGAACACGACTACGTCGCCCCTTTCAGCCTCGACCGGTTCGTCACCGGAGCCCTCGTCGACGAACACGGCGCCGCCGGCGTGGCGCACTAGAACCCAGGAGCCCCAATGCAACTCATCGACTGCCCGTGGTGCGGGCCACGTGAGGAAACCGAATTCCACTACGGCGGCCAGGCGCATGTCGCCTACCCCGAGGACCCACAGTCACTGACCGACGAACAGTGGGCGCACTACGTGTTCTTCCGCGCCAACCCCAAGGGACTGTTCGCCGAACGCTGGACCCACAGTGCCGGCTGCCGCCGCTGGTTCAACGCCATCCGCGACACCGCCACCTACCGATTCGACCGCGTGTACCGACTCGACGAGCAGAGGCCGACAATCTCATGAACACCGCACTGCGCACCGAAACGGGTGGTCGTATCGACCGGGATACGTTGCACACCTTCACTTTCAACGACCGGGAATACACCGGCCACGCCGGCGACACGCTGGCCTCGGCGCTCCTGGCGAACGGCGTGCATCATGTCACCTCGAGCATCAAGATGGGCCGGCCGCGCGGCTTCACCTCGGCGTGGGCCGAGGACACCGGCGGCCTGGTCCAGATCGAGTACCCATTCCCCGAACCCATGCTCCTCGCGACCACCGTCGACCTGTACGACGGACTCGTCGCGCGAGGTATCCCCGGGCAGGGCCGGCTCGCCGAGATCGCCGACACCGCGCGCTACGACTCGACCCATGTGCACGCCGACGTCCTGGTCGCCGGGGCCGGCCCGGCCGGCCTGGCAGCCGCACTGACGGCCGCCCGCGCCGGCGCCCGCGTCGTGCTGATCGACGAACAGAGCGAGGCCGGTGGTGCCCTGCTGGGCAGTACCGACACCATCTCCGGCCGTCCGGCACTGGAGTGGGTCGCCGAGGCGGTCGCCGAACTCGCCACTTATCCCGACGTGTTGCACCTGCAGCGCACCACCGCATTCGGACACTACGACGACGGCTTTGTCCTTGCGCTGCAACGGCGTACGGACCACCTCGGCGCCGCGGCTCCCGCCGGCGCGAGCCGTCAGCGGGTGTGGCGGATCCGGGCCCGGCACGTCATCGTCGCCGCCGGTGCGCACGAGCGGCCGGTGGTGTTCACCGACAACGACCGCCCCGGCATCATGCTCGCGGCCGGTGCCCGCACCTTCCTGCACCGCTACGGCGTCAAGGTCGGCGAGCGGGCCGTCGTGTTCACCACCAACGACAGCGCCTATCAGTCCGCGCTGGACCTGCACGACGCCGGCGTGGCGATCACCGCGATCGTCGATGCCCGGGACGCGATCGCCACGGACCTGCGCGAGGCGTGTGCGGCCCGCGGCATCGAACTGCGGACGGGATCGGTCGTCAGCGGGACCCGCGGTGAGAACCGGGTCAGCGGCGCCGTCGTCACCGGCTCGGACGGCGCGGCCGAAGAGCTGGCGTGCGATGTGCTGCTGGTCAGCGGTGGCTGGAATCCGGCGGTGCACCTCTTCAGTCAGGTGCGCGGGCCCCTGCGGTACGACGCCGCCCTCGGCGCGTTCGTTCCGGGTGCCGAGCTCGATGAAGTGAGTGTCGCCGGCTCGGCCGCCGGCACCTTCAACCTGCCGGGTTGCCTGCGCGACGGTCGCGCGGCGGCCACCCGCGCCCTGGCCGGTCTCGGGTTCACCGCGGCGGCCGAACCGCTTGCCGGAGAGTCGGATTCGATTCGGGTCACGGGTGCACCCCTGGTGTTGTGGCGGATTCCGGATGCCGACGGTGCCACGCAGTTCGTCGACGTCCAGCGTGACGCGACGGTGGCAGACCTGGTCCGCGCGGTCGGCGCCGGCATGCGCTCGATGGAACACATCAAGCGCTACACCACCATCGGCACGGCGCACGATCAGGGCAAGACCTCCGGTGTCATCGCCTCGGGCATCACCGCCGAACTGCTGGGTGTGCCCGTGGCCGATCTCGGCGTCACCACGTTCCGGCCGCCGTACACCCCCGTCGCGTTCGCCGCCCTGGCCGGCCGCGACCGGGGACGGATGTTCGACCCGGAACGCGTTACCGCGGTGCATGATTGGCACGTCGCGCGCGGCGCGGTGTTCGAGGACGTCGGCCAGTGGAAGCGTCCGCGCTACTACCCGCTGCCCGGGGAGGACATGGACACCGCGGTGCTCCGCGAATGCGCAGCTGCCCGAACGGGTGTCGGCATCCTCGACGGCTCGACGCTCGGCAAGATCGACGTCCAGGGCCCCGATGCCGGCGCATTCCTCGACATGCTCTACACGAACCTGATGAGCACACTCAAGGTCGGCATGCTGCGGTACGGCGTCATGTGCGGCGTCGACGGCATGGTGATCGACGACGGCACCGTCATGCGCCTCGCCGACGACCGCTTCCAGGTGTTCACCACCACCGGCGGCGCCGCCCGCATCCTGGACTGGATGGAGGAATGGCTGCAGACCGAATGGCCGCACCTGCGTGTGCGCCTCACCTCGGTCACCGAGCAGTGGCACACGTTCCCGGTGGTCGGCCCGCGCTCGCGGGACGTCATCGGCACGGTGTTCCCCGGCGTCGACGTCAGCAATGACGCATTCCCGTTCATGGCGTGGCGCGACACCCAGATCGACGGGGTCCACGTCCGGATCGGCCGGGTCAGCTTCTCTGGCGAGCTCGCCTACGAGGTCAACGTCATGGGCTGGTACGCAACTGCGGTGTGGGAGAGGCTGATCGAGGCCGGCGAACCGTTCGGCATCACGCCCTACGGCACCGAGACCATGCACGTGCTGCGGGCCGAGAAGGGCTACCCGATCATCGGCCAGGACACCGACGGCACCGTCACGCCGCAGGACCTCGGGATGAACTGGGTGGTGTCGAAGAAGAAGCCCGACTTCGTCGGGAAGCGCTCGTTCACCCGCGCCGAGAACCTCAACCCGCTGCGTAAGCAGTTCGTCGGACTCCTTCCTGTCGACGCGCGGACCGTGCTGCCCGAAGGTGCCCAGATCATCGAAACCCCCGCCGACGGCACGTTGCCGCCCCCGCCGGTTCCGATGCTCGGGCATGTCACGTCGAGCTATCGCAGCGCCGAACTGGGCCGCCCATTCGCGCTGGCACTCGTCAAGGGCGGCCACGCCCGCATCGGAGACACCCTCACCGTTCCGGTGGACGGCGCCCTGGTGGCCGTCGAGGTCACCGGTTCCGTCCTCGTCGATCCCGAAGGAGCACGCCGCGATGGCTGAAACCCTCACCCGCCGAAGCCCATTGCAGGGTTGGGCCACCCAGTTCGCCGCGACGCCGCCGGCAGCGCGCCTCACCGAGGAACCGTTCACCACGATGGTCGATCTGTGGGTCGACCCGGCCGGAGCCGGCGGCGCCGAAGCCGCCCGGCTCCTCGGCCTGGCCGCACTGCCGACGACACCGGGCACGTGTGTCGCCGGTCCCGATGCGGCGGCGATCTGGTTCGGCCCCCAGGAGTGGCTGCTGACGTCGACGCAGCGCGGCGGCGAGGCACTCGAGACGCAGCTGCACGAGGCGGTCGCCGCGGCCGGCGGTGCTGCCGTCGACGTGTCGGCACAGCGGACCATCGTGCGCCTGCGCGGAGCCCATGCCCGCGACGTGCTGGCCAAGGGCTGCTCACTGGACCTGCATCCGCGGGTCTTCGGTCCCGGTGCTGCGGCCCAGACGATGCTCGCGCAGGCGGCCGTCGTCCTGATCCCCTTGGACGACAAGGGAACCGACTACCGGATCATCGTCCGCTCGTCGTTCGCGGGCTATCTGGCCGACTGGTTGCTCGATGCGGCGGAGGAGTTCAGCAGCGACTAGGTCGCATTGCGGTGCTCGGCCTGGTCGTCCCATGGGAACGTCCCTGAGTGCAATCGCCGTTGTGATTCTTCGCGGTTATTGCACTCAGGGACCTCTCGCGCGCCGAAAAGGTACCTCATTTCAATCACCTTGGCTCCGGCTGGATTTGGATTGACGCCAGGTACGTGTGGCGAGGGCGTTGAGCGCGAACTGAGGTCGATAAAGTTCGAGTGAGCGTGTGCGTCCGTTCGCAGTCAACGCATTGTGCGGCGGCAACTCAGCAGAGTTGCCGCCGCACAATGCTTTTGAATCAGTGGCCGCGCGCGATCCACTCCGCCAGGTGCGGAGCCTCGACGCCGACGGTGGTGTGGTCACCGTGGCCGGTGTGCACCCGGGTCTCATCCGGCAGCGTCAGGATCGAATCCCGGATCGAGTCGATGATCGTCGGAAAATCGCTGTACGACCGACCGGTGGCGCCGGGGCCGCCGTTGAAGAGGGTGTCGCCGGAGAACAGCGCACCGGCCTCGGGCAGGTACAAGCACACCGACCCCGGCGAGTGCCCGGGCGTGTGGATGACCTCGATCTCGGTACCCGCGACGCCGATCCGCTGACCGGCGTCGAGGTTCCAGTACTTCTCGTCGGGATGGCTTGCCTGCCAGAGCATGTCGTCGCCGGGATGCAGCAGGATCGGGGCGTGCAGCTCGTACGCCAACTCCGGGGCGACGGTCACGTGGTCGTTGTGCCCGTGGGTGACGACGACCGCCACCACGTTGCGGCCGGCGACAGCGTCGACGATCTGGGGCGCGGTGTGGGCGGCGTCGACGATGACCACCTCGGAGTCATCGCCGATCACCCAGACGTTGTTGTCCACGTCCCACGTCCCGCCATCGAGGCTGAAGGTCCCCGAGGTGACGACGCGGTCGATGCGGAGCTGTCCACTCACAGCACGACCACCGAGCGCAGCACGTTACCCGCGTGCATGGTGTGGAACGCGTCCTCGACCTCGTCGAGCTTGATCCGTTCGGACACGAAGCGCTCCAACGGGATTCGGCCCTGCTGGTAGAGATCGACGAGCATCGGGAAGTCGCGCTCGGGCAGGCAGTCGCCGTACCAGGAGGACTTCAGCGAGCCACCGCGGGAGAAGAAGTCGACCAGTGGCATCTCCAGTGTCATATCCGGAGTCGGCACGCCGACGAGGACGACCGTGCCGGCGAGGTCACGGGCGTAGAACGCCTGCTTCCAGGTTTCCGGGCGCCCGACGGCGTCGATCACGACGTCGGCGCCGAACCCGCCGGTGAGTTCCTGTACCGCCTCGACGGTGTCGGTTTCGGCGGCGTTGACGGTGTGGGTGGCACCGAGTTCCTTGGCCCACTCCAGCTTTCGCGGATCGCGGTCGACCGCGATGATCTTGCCGGCGCCCGCCAGCCGGGAACCCATGATGGCGGCGTCGCCGACGCCGCCACAACCGATCACGGCCACCGAGTCGCCCCGGGAGACGTTGCCGGTGTTGACCGCCGCACCGAGCCCGGCCATCACACCGCAGCCCAGCAGGCCGACCACCGCCGGGTCGGCGGTGGCGTCGACCTTGGTGCACTGCCCCGCATGGACCAGCGTCTTGTCGGCGAACGCACCGATGCCCAGTGCCGGCGTCAGCTCGGTGCCGTCCTCGAGCGTCATCTTCTGGGTGGCGTTGAACGTGTCGAAGCAGTACTGCGGACGGCCGCGCTTGCACGCCCGGCACTGGCCGCACACCGCGCGCCAGTTGAGGATCACGAAGTCGCCGACCGCCACCGATTCGACACCGGGCCCGACCTCTTCGACGATGCCAGCGGCCTCATGGCCGAGCAGGAAGGGGTACTCGTCGTTGATGCCGCCCTCGCGGTAGGTCAGGTCTGTGTGGCAGACGCCGCACGCCTGGATGTTCACCACGACCTCGCCGGGACCAGGGTCGGGAATCACGATGGTGGTGACTTCGACCGGGGCGCCCTTGGCGCGGGCGATGACACCTCGAACTTGTTGCGGCATGGAGATACTCCTTGTTTGGTCAGGGACGTTTCAGGGGACGTGGGTGATCAGAGAACGAGGCAGAGCCGGAACGCGTCGTAGATCGCGGCGTGGATGTTGCGACTCGCGACAGCGTCACCGATGCGGAAAAGCTGGTAGCCGCCTTCGGCGTTGCGCGTGACGGTCTGCGGTTGCAGGTTGAGCAGCGCCTGCTGGTCGACCTCGCCGAGGTTGGTGGAACCAGGGACCAGGTCGAAGTACAGCTCGTCGGACGGCAGGGTGCCGTGTTCGACGACGACGTGGTCGACCATGCGCTGCCGGGTGGCGTGCGCATATTCGTTGTAGAGGTCCACCTCGAGCCGGCCGTCCTTGCGGCGCACGCCGGTCAGTCGCTCGTTGAGCGTGACGCGCACATTGTGCTCGGCGAACACCTTGAAGTAGCCGGGGTAGTTCACGCCGCCGACGTCGGGCGCCAATGTCCGCTCGGGAGTGACGAATTCGAGGTCAACGCCGCTGCGGGCCAGCACCTCGGCGGCGTCGAGTCCGGGGTGACTGCCGTTGTCGTCGTAGAGCATGACCTCGCCGCGCGGATGCACCGCGCCGCACAACACATCCCAGCCGTCGGTGACGAGATTGGCTCCCGCGGTGAGGAATTCGGTGTTCGGCACCCCGCCGGTCGCGACCACGACGATGTCGGGGTTCTCCGCCAGCACCTCGTCGACGTCGACGTAGCGGTTGGTGCGGATGTCGACGTCGAGCAGCTTGCACTCGTCCAGCCGCCACTCGATGATGCTGATCAGATCGCGCCGGCGCGGTGACGAGGCCGCGATCCGGACCTGGCCGCCCGCCACGTCGGCAGCCTCGAAGACGACGACGCGGTGGCCGCGTTCGCCGAGCACCCGGGCGGCCTCCAGCCCTGCCGGTCCCGCACCGATCACCACCGCGGTCCGCGCGGGCCCGGTCGCCTTGTCGACGCGGTGCGGCAGCCGGTCCTCGCGGCCGGTGGACGGATTGTGCACGCACTTGGCGTCGCGGTTCTGGTAGATCTCGTCGAGGCAGTAGGTCGCACCGACGCAGGGGCGAATCCGATCCTCCTCACCTGCTTGGATTTTCGCGACGATGTGGGGATCGGCGATGTGCGCCCGCGTCATGCCGACGAGGTCGAGCAGGCCGTCACGGATCGCGTGCCGGGCGGTGGCCACATCGTTGATCCGGCTGGCATGCATGACCGGGATCCCGAGTTCCTTCTTGACCTGCCCGGCGAAGGACAGGTGTGGGGCGACCGGCGTACCCATCGGCGGGATCACGCGCGACAGCGCCTCGTCGCTGGCCATGTAACCCTTGATGACGCTGATGAAGTCGATACCTTCAGGCACCAGGCGCTTGGCGATCTCGATGCCGTCATCGTACTGCAGGCCGCCCGGCAGGTCCTCGTCGAGCGACATCCGGATGCCGACCGCGAAGTCCGGTCCGGCGGCCTCGCGCACCGCGCGAATCACCCTCAGCGGGAAGCGAAGTCGATCCTCCATGCTGCCCATGCCGTATTCGTCGTCGCGGTGGTTGGTCAGCGGCGACCAGAAGGCGTCGAGTAGATGGGTGTAGGCCTCGAGTTCGATACCGTCCAGACCGGCCGCGCGGCACCGCGCAGTGGCGTCGGCGTAGGCCTTGACGATGCGGTCCATGTCCCATTCCTCAGCGACCTTGGGGAAGGACCGGTGGGCGGGCTCGCGGATGGCGGACGGATACACCACGGGCAGCCAGTCACCGTCGTAGTTGCTGGTGCGCCGGCCCAGGTGGGTGATCTGGCACATGACGGCGGCGCCGTGCTCATGGACGCCATAGGCGAGCTCGCTCAGCCACGGCACGATCTCGTCCTTATAGACGTGCAGGTTGCCGAACGCGGAGGGGCTGTCGGGCGCGACCACCGCGGAGCCACCCATCATGGTCAGCGAGATGCCGCCCTTGGCCTTCTCCTCGTGATAGAGCCGGTAGCGGCGCTTGGGCATGCCATCTTCGGTGTAGGACGGCTCGTGCGATGTGCTCACCACGCGATTGCGCAGGGTCATGTTCTTCAGCCGGAAGGGCTGCAGGAGCGGATCGATGAGCTGATGCGCCATGGGCGAGTCCATTTCTTTCCGATGGTTCGGACGTGGTTCACACGGCGTCTGCGACCCCACAAGTACCGCTTGACCAGGTACAAATGCTGATCTACCGTATGTGACGTAACTAATATATCACTCGTCTATCAGCCCGTCTATGGACATCGAAAGGGGAAATTCCGATGACCATCAGCGTGTTCGACCTGTTCTCCGTCGGCATCGGTCCGTCGAGTTCGCACACCGTCGGACCGATGCGGGCCGCGGCCCGATTCGTCGACGATCTGCACACCATCGGCGCCTTCGGCGGCGCCGCCGGGGTGGCAGGCGTCCGCGTCGACCTCTACGGCTCGTTGGCGGCGACCGGCGCCGGCCACGGCACCATGACGGCGATCCTCCTCGGCCTCGAAGGCAACCGCCCCGAGGAGATCCGCACCGATGTCATGGAACGGCGCGTCGAAGAGATGCGGGCCAGCGGCCACATCATGCTCGGCGGGTTGCGGGCGATCGCGCTCACCGAGGCCGACATGGTCCTGCGCCCGTTGACCGTGCTGCCATTCCACCCCAACGGCATGACGCTGACCGCAGTCGATGCGCACGGCGCCGAGTTGCACCTGCAGACCTACTTCTCCATCGGTGGCGGGTTCGTCGTCACCGAGGCCGAAAGCCTGGAACCCGCGAGCCGGACCGCCACGCCACAGGCGCTGTCGTTCGACTCCGCCAAGGAACTGCTGGAGCTCTGCCACCAACGTGATTGCCGCATCAGCGATCTCATGCTCGCCGTCGAATGCGAGACCCGGACTGCCGATGAGGTCCGGGCCCGGCTGTTGCACATCCGCGACGTGATGGTCGAGTGTGAAGTGCGCGGCATCGCGCGCGACGGCTACCTGCCCGGGCCCATGCGCGTGCGCCGCCGCGCCAGGGACTGGTTCGAGCGGCTCAACGCCGAGGACTGGAACAAACAGCCCGAATTCGCCGAGGACTGGGTCAATCTCGTCGCGCTGGCGGTCAACGAGGAGAACGCATCCGGCGGCCGGGTCGTCACCGCCCCCACCAACGGCGCCGCAGGCATCGTGCCCGCGGTGATGCACTACGCCGTGCACTACACCCGGGCCGGCAAACAGGATCCCGACGGCACCGCGGTGCGGTTCCTGCTGACCGCGGGAGCCATCGGTTCGCTCTACAAAGAGCGCGCGTCCATTTCCGGCGCCGAGGTCGGCTGCCAGGGCGAGGTCGGATCGGCCGCCTCGATGGCGGCGGGTGCCCTCGCCGAAATCCTCGGCGGCACACCGAAACAGGTCGAGAACGCCGCCGAGATCGCGATGGAACACAGCCTCGGTCTCACCTGCGATCCCATCCAGGGGCTCGTCCAGGTGCCGTGCATCGAGCGCAACGCGATCTCGGCCGGCAAGGCCATCAACGCGGCCCGCATGGCACTGCGCGGCGACGGCGCCCATTACGTCTCGCTGGACCAGGTCATCGAGACCATGCGGACCACCGGCGCCGACATGCTGTCGAAGTACAAGGAAACCTCCACCGGCGGCCTCGCGGTCAACGTGCCGGTGAACTACGTCGAATGCTGAATCATGTTGCAGGAGAGGGAGACAACGATGCACCTTGATTGGTACGACCGCGGCATCCTCACCTTCGTGCTGGGCTGCGCGCCGGATGCGGAACCATCGAACGACGCGTCGCTGGCCCGGTTCGGGATCACCACACCGCGGGTCATGCGCCGCTTCGACGCTGTCCTCGACGCCGTGCGCTCACACCAGTTCCCGCTCGATGACGCCGACCTGACGCTGGTCCACCGGGCCGTCGACTACCGCGACCACATGCCGCGCACCGGCTAGGGCTGGTCGCTGACCGATTCGGCGACGCGGAAGGCGACCATCCGCGCGGTGTCCTCGTCTGCGGCCTCCACCATGACCCGGACGACCTGTTCGGTTCCGGAGGGCCGCAACAGGATTCGGCCCGTGTCGCCGAGTTCGGCCTCGGCTTCTGCGACCGCGGTCTGCACCGCCGGCGCCTGGGCCACCGTGGCCTTGTCGGCCACCTCGACGTTGATCAGCACCTGCGGCAACGTCTTCATGGGCGCGCACAGCTGCGCCAGGCTCTCCCCCGTCTGCGCCATCCGCGACATCAGCCGTAGCCCGGTGACGATGCCGTCACCCGTGGTGCCCAGCTCGGGCATCACGATGTGGCCGGACTGCTCGCCGCCGAGGGCGAAACGGCCCGCGCGCAGCTCCTCGAGCACGTACCGGTCGCCGACACCGGTGGTGCGCACCTCGATGCCGGCTTCACGCATCGCCAGGTGCAGACCGAGATTGCTCATCACGGTTGCCACCAGGGTGTTCGAGACCAGTTCGCCGGCGTCGCGCATGGCCAGCGCCAGCACCACCATGATCGCGTCGCCGTCGACGAGGGCGCCCGACGCGTCGACGGCCAGACATCGGTCGGCGTCGCCGTCGTGGGCCAGACCCAGGTCGGCCCCGTGGTCGATGACGGCCTGCTGCAGCTGCGCCATGTGCGTGGAACCGCAGCCGTCGTTGATGTTGAGGCCTGTCGGCTCGGCGTTGATCGCTACAACTGTGGCGCCGGCCGCTCGATACGCCTGCGGGGCTGCCGTCGAGGCAGCGCCGTTCGCGCAGTCGACGACCACCGTCATCCCGGCCAGCGGCGCGACCGCGGCCTTGGCGGCGTGCGTGAGGTAGCGGTCCAGTGCGTCGGCGGCGTCGAGCACGCGGCCGATGCCGGCGCCCGTCGGGCGGGTACCCGGACCGGCAGCGACCAGTTCGGCGATGCGGTCCTCGGTGTCGTCGTCGAGCTTGTGGCCGCCGGTACCGAAAATCTTGATGCCGTTGTCCGGCATGGGGTTGTGCGAGGCGGAGATCATCACGCCGAGCTGCGCGTCATACGAAGCGGTCAGATAGGCCACCGCGGGGGTCGGGAGCACGCCGACCCGCAGCACGTCGACGCCCTCGCTGGTGATGCCGGCGATGACCGCGGCCTCCAGCATCTCGCCGCTGGCCCGGGGATCTCGTCCGACCACCGCGACGCAGCGGGCGGCGCCTGAGGTCGAGCACAGCCGACGAGCGGCGGCCGAGCCCAGCGCCAGCGCCAGCTCCGCGGTCAGATCACGGTTTGCGACGCCACGGACGCCATCGGTGCCGAACAGCCGACTCATGGACCTTCTTTCTCCCAGCGATGTCCTCATGAAACGCCGAAGGCGGGCGTGTCCAGACTGCGACACGCCCGCCCACGAGCAGAAACGATCAGCGCTTGCTGTACTGAGGCGCCTTGCGGGCCTTCTTGAGGCCGTACTTCTTTCGCTCGATGGCACGCGGGTCACGGGTCAGGAACCCGGCCTTCTTGAGTGCCGGACGATCCTCGGGCTGAACGATGATCAGCGCACGGGCGATGGCCAGACGCAGCGCGCCGGCCTGACCCGAGGGGCCGCCACCGTCGAGGTGGGCGTAGATGTCCACCGTGTCGACGCGGTCGACGGTCACCAGCGGAGCCTTGATCAGCTGCTGGTGCACCTTGTTCGGGAAGTACTCTTCCAGGCTGCGGCCGTCCAGGTTGAACTTGCCGGTGCCGGGCACCAGGCGAACGCGGACGACGGCTTCCTTACGGCGGCCAACGGTCTGGATCGGACGGTCGATGTACACGGGCTCGCGGGGGGCCGACTCTTCGGCCGCGTCGAACTCGGTCACTTCGGCCACTTCAGTCACGTCAACTTCAGTCACTGGGCCACCTGCTTGATCTCGTAAGGAATCGGCTGCTGCGCGGCGTGCGGATGATCCGGGCCGGCGTACACCTTCAGCTTCTTCTGCACCTGGCGCGACAGCTTGTTGTGCGGGAGCATGCCGACGATCGCGTTCTCAACGGTGCGGGTCGGGTGCTTCACCAGCTGTTCGCCGATGGAGCGCTTGCTCAGACCGCCCGGGAAACCCGAGTGACGGTAAGCAAACTTGTCGGTGAGCTTCTTGCCCGACAGGGCAATCTTTTCGGCGTTGATGATGATGACGAAGTCACCCTCATCGGAGTTGGGCGTGAACGTCGGCTTGTGCTTGCCGCGGAGCAGCTTGGCTGCTTCCACGGCGAGCCGGCCGAGCACCACGTCTTGGGCGTCGATGACGTACCACTGACGCGTGGTGTCACCCGCCTTCGGCGTGAATGTAGGCACAGCTATACCTCTTTTTCTCGGGTTGAGTCCCGGTGCTATCCGGGTGCCGGTCAAGTACGCGACCTGCGAATTCCCGGCGACCGACGGTGACCCGGGAAGCATTGGCCTGACGGCCTGCAGCGCACCAACGTGGGAGCTTACCCGGGTGCGTCACCGCAGGTCAAAACGCGGAGCAGGTCAGTACACCCGGTCCTGCTGGTCGGGCACGACGCTGCCGTCCGGACGGTGCAACGGCCCCTTGGCGCCGGAGGGCTCGATGTAGCCCTTGGTGGCGCAGGCATACGTCTCGGCCTGCTTCTTGGGGTCGATGAACATCGGGTTGACCAGCCAGTTGCCGCCCGCGTCGTCGTAGGCCGTGCACATCAGCTCGGTCTTGTTGCGGTTGAGCACCAGCCGCAGCGCGGTGGCGTCGGTCAGGAACGTGACGTCGGTGTCAGAGTCACCGGCGGCGAAGGCCGCGCGCTTGGGCTCGGGCTGCTGGGTGAACGCGGCGGGACCGGTCACCCCGAACACCTCTTCGTTGACCCGGCAGCGCTTGCCCTCGATGTAGGTGATGGCGGGCTCGCCGCCGCACGGCACCAGGCGCGACGTCAGCACATCGCCGTCGCGTTCGGTTCGCACGCCCATCACGTGGTCGGCCGGGATGCCGAGTTCCGCGGCCCACACCCGGGCCACCGGCTCGGCCGACGCGGAGATGATCCGGACGTCGAAACCGTTGGCGTGCAAGGTTTCCACGAGGTCGCGCATCTGCGGGTAGTAGCGGACCCAGCCGGTTTGCATGCCGCTGCCGACCTTCTGCTCGGTGCCCGCCGGGGCGTCCAGGTTCTCCTTGCGGGCCGTCTTCGCGAACTCGACAACCTCGGATTCGCGCCATCCGGCCTGCAGCTGCGCGGCCCAGGCGTACGCCGGTTCCATGCGGCGCGCGTTGAACCCGCCGAATGCGGGCTCCCCGGCTTTCGTCTCCGCCTCGGTGTAGACCGACACGAGTTCGTCGGCGCACGCGGCGTCGGTGTCGGTCGGCATCGGCTGACCCGGCTTGGCCGCCGCGCAGGCTCGGCTCAGGGCCGCGACGGCCTGCGGCGTCAGGAACGTGCTGGTGGACGCCCAGTTGCCATCGGCAGGCGCCCGCAGCTTGCCGTTGCGCACCATCCAGAAGAACGTGGCGTCACCGATGTCGTTCTTGACGATGGTGTTGTCCCAGTCGAACAACGCCAGTGGCGCACCCGCGTGCACCGAGCCGGCGGCGCCGCACGCGCCCAGCTTCGTGAGCATGGCGTCGATCCGGTCGCGGTTGTCGCCGTACCAGGCCGAGTTCTGCGCGAGAGTCCGGCACGACGGCTTGTCGGCGGCGGGCGACTGCGCTGCCGGAGTGCTGTCGTGGCTGCTGCAGCCGGACATGGCGAGGAGGCCGGCCAGCGCAGCGGCGGCGGCCAGTCGGGTGATGCGGGGCACTTTTCTCCTGTGTGGTCAGGTGAGTTCGGCGGCGCTGGGCGCTTCCAGGGAGGTATCGCGGGAGGTGTCCTTGAGGTCGACGCCCGAGCGGCCCAGCGCACGGGCACCGGACACCAACCCCGCCGCGACCGTCGCGGCCTCGGCGTAGCCGAGCCCCTCGGGCGGGTGGATGTTGGAGATGCAGTTGCGGTCGGCATCGGTGCGCCCCGGCATCGGCAGGTGCGTCAGGTAGATGCCCAGGCTGTCGGCCACCGACAGGCCCGGCCGCTCCCCGATGATCACCAGCAGCGTGCGCACTTTCGCCGCCGCGCCGACGTGGTCGCCGAGCGCCACGCGGGCCTGCGTGGCGATCACCGGCGGCGCCAGCGTGTATTGGTCGCCCAGCCGCGCCACCAGCTCGGCGAGCAGCGCCGGACCGTGCTTGGCCAGGGCGTAGGGCGACAGCCCGTCGGCCAGGACGAAGCCGATGTCGGCCGGGGTTTCCGGGACGTCCATGGGCGCGGCCGGCAGCCGGCCGAGATCGGGACGGCGCAGATACTCGCTGCGGGACTCGGCCTGGCTGCGCACCACCGCCGGTTCGCCGATGCCGATCTCCCGGACGCGCGCCGCGAGAGCCTCGACGTCGAGCGGCTCGTGCACGGCATCGCGCGCAGCGGCGTGGGCGGCGGACAGTTCGAGGACCTCCCGGGTGGGCAGCGCGTTACCGGCGCGGCCCAGCCCGATGCGGGCCTGTGTGGTCTTGCGGAGCTCGTCCCAAAACTCTTGGATTGCAAGATCTTCGGTCATCGTCATCCCGCCGCGGTGAGCGCCCGCAGCGCCGAGCGCTGCAGATCGAACTTGGTCAACTTGCCGGCGTCGTCGGTCATGCCGACCTTCTTGAGCCAAGCGTCGAACTCCGGAGCCGGCTTCAGCCCGAGCGTCCGGCGGACCGCAACGACGTCGTGGAACGACAGGCTCTGGTAGCCGAGCATGACGTCGTCGGCGCCGGGCACCGTGATGACGAAGGCGCAGCCCGCCGCGGCCAGCAGCGTCAGCAGGGTGTCCATGTCGTTCTGGTCGGCTTCGGCGTGGTTGGTGTAGCAGACGTCGACGCCCATCGGCAGGCCGAGCAGCTTGCCGCAGAAGTGGTCCTCGAGCCCGGCCCGGATGATCTGCCGGCCGTCATACAGATACTCCGGACCGATGAAGCCGACGACGGTGTTGACCAGCAGCGGGTCCAGCGCGCGGGCAACACCGTAGGCCCGGGTCTCCAGCGTCTGCTGATCGACGGGCCGGCCGCCGGTACCGAGGTGCGCGCCCGAGCTGAGCGCCGAGCCCTGCCCCGTCTCCAGGTACATGACGTTGTTGCCGACGGTGCCGCGGTTCAGGGACCGGCCGGCCTCGTTGCCTTCGCGCAGCAGCGCCATGTCGACACCGAAGGCCTTGTTGGCGCCTTCGGTGCCCGCGACCGACTGGAACACCAGGTCCACCGGGGCGCCGGCCTCGATGAGGCCGATGGTGGTGGTGATGTGCGACAGCACGCAGGACTGCGCCGGGATGTCGTAGCGGCTGCGGATGTTGTCGAGCAGGTGCAGCAGGTCGGCGGTGGCCTGCGGCGAGTCGGTGGCCGGGTTGATGCCGATGACGGCGTCGCCGCACCCCATCAAAAGTCCGTCGAGCACGGCGGCGGCGATGCCGCGCGGGTCGTCGGTCGGGTGGTTGGGCTGCAGCCGGGTGGCCAGGGTGCCCGGCAACCCGATGGTGCTGCGGAAGGCCGCGTGCACCTGGGTGGCTGCGGTGACGGCGATCAGGTCCTGGTTCCGCATGATCTTGGAGACCGCGGCCGCCATCTCCGGTGTGATGCCGGGGGCGACGGCCGCGATCTTCGCGGCGGCGTCGTCGCCGGCCACCGCGTCCAGCAGCCAGTCCCGGAAGCCTCCCACCGTCAGGTGGGAGATTTCCGAAAATGCTTGCTGGTCATGGGAATCCATGATCAGGCGGGTGACCTCGTCGGTCTCGTACGGCACCACCGCTTCGTTGAGGAAGGTGTCCAGCGGAAGCTCGGCCAGTGCCCACGCCGCGGCGGCCCGCTCGGCGTCGTTGTGGGCCGCGCACCCGGCGAGTTCATCACCGGAGCGCAGCGGCGTGGCCTTGGCCATCAAATCCACAAGCCCGTCGAAGGTGTGGTTCACCCCCGAAATCCGCTGGTGGTACTTCATTTCAGCTCGTCCTCGGCTTCTGCGAGCATCGCGAACTCTTCATCAGGAGAGTTTGCCACCAAACGGTGCCGGCTGTAGACCGCGAAGTAGAGCATGAAGGCTGCGAACACCGCCAGGCACAGGCCCACGGCGAACGGGTCGACCAGGAAGGTGGCGATGACCGCGATGACCGCGATGACGAGCGCGAAGCCGGTGGTCACGATGCCGCCCGGGGTGCGGTACGGCCGCGGCATGTTCGGCTCGCGGCGGCGCAGCACGATGTGGCTGACCATCATCAGGACGTAGCTCACGGCGGCACCGAAGACCGCCATGTTCAGCAGCAGGTCGCCCTTGCCGGTCAGCGACAACAGGAAGCCGATGACGCCGGGGACGATGAGCGCCAGCGTGGGTGCCTTGCGGGAGTTGGTCACCGACAGCTGGGTCGGCAGGTAGCCCGCCCGGGACAGGGCGAAGAGCTGGCGGGAGTAGGCGTAGATGATCGAGAAGAAGCTCGCGATCAGGCCGGCCAGGCCGATGTAGTTGACCAGCTTGGCGCCGACGCCGCTACCGAGCGCCTCGACGAGCGGGTTGCCCGAAGCCGACATCTGTTGCGCGCCACCGACACCCGTGGTGAGCACCAGCACGACGGCGCAGGTGACCAGCAGGACCGTCATCGCCGCGATGATGCCGCGCGGCACGTTCTTCTCCGGGTTCGCGGTTTCCTCGGCGGCCAGCGGCACGCCTTCGATGGCCAGGAAGAACCAGATGGCGAACGGGATGGCTGCCCAGATGCCGAGATACCCGTGCGGCAGGATCGCCGAAGCCCCGGCGGCGTTGACGTCGACCGCGATGGTGGTCAGGTTGGAGACGTCAAACTGGCCGATGGCACAGACCGCGAAGATCAGCAGGCCCAGCAGCGCGATGGCGGTGATCACGAACATCACCTTGAGTGCCTCACCGACACCGGACAGGTGGATGCCGATGAAGAGCGCATAGGCCGCCAGATACACCCACCAGCCGTTGTGAATCCCGAAGAGCCCCAATGATTCCACGTAGGCGCCGATGAACGTCGCGATGGCGGCGGGGGCAATCGAGTACTCGATGAGGATCGCGGTGCCGGTGGCGAAACCACCCCACGGGCCGAGGGCGCGGCGGGCGAAGGTGTACCCACCGCCGGCGGCCGGCAGCGCCGAGGACAGCTCGGCCATGCCCAGCACCAGGGCGAGGTACATGCCGGCGATGATCACGGCGGCGATGGCGAGGCCGCCGAAGCCGCCGTGGGCCAGACCGAAATTCCAGCCGGAGTAGTCGCCGGACACCACGTAGCTGACGCCGAGACCGGCGAGCAGCAGCCAGCCGGCCGTGCCCTTCTTCAGCTGACGTTTCGCGAGGTATTCATTGCTCTCGACGTGCTCTTCGACACCGCGAGCGGAGTGCTCGCTGGGTGGGTTGGTGATGGACACTGGGAACTCCTGAAATGGGATGGCGGAATGCCGAACTGGCCTGCCCCCAGGAGTTATCTGGTGCCGGCCTGAATCGATTTGTCGCCGTACGCATTCGAGATGCGTCGACCGAGAAACGGAAGCGAGCGCCCGCGCATTCGGGGGGTACGCGGGCGCTCGCGGTTCGTGGGAGCTACGCGCTTCGTTTCCTCGCGCGCATGCTCATCAGAAGAAGCCCTGGGCCTTCGTCGAGTACGAGACGAGCAGGTTCTTCGTCTGCTGGTAGTGGTCCAGCATCATCTTGTGGTTCTCCCGGCCGATGCCGGACTGCTTGTAGCCGCCGAACGCGGCGTGCGCGGGGTACATGTGATAGCAGTTGGTCCACACGCGACCGGCCTTGATGTCCCGGCCCGCCCGGTAGGCGACGTTGCCGTTGCGCGACCACACGCCGGCGCCCAGGCCGTACAGGGTGTTGTTGGCGATCGAGATGGCGTCGTCGTAGTCCTTGAACGACGTCACCGACAGCACCGGACCGAAGATCTCCTCCTGGAAGATGCGCATGCCGTTGTGGCCGGAGAACACCGTCGGCGTCACGTAGTAACCACCGTTGAGGTCGCCGCCGAGCTCGGCCCGCTCACCACCGGTGATCAGCTGCGCCCCTTCGGATTTGCCGATCTCGATGTAGGACAGGATCTTCTCCAGCTGGTCGTTGGAGGCCTGCGCGCCGATCATGGTCTCGGTGTCCAGCGGGTCGCCCTGACGGACGGCCTTGGTGCGGATGGCGGCCAGCGCCAGGAACTCGTCGAAGATGTCGGCCTGGATCAGGCTGCGCGACGGGCAGGTGCAGACCTCGCCCTGGTTCAGCGCGAACATCGTGAAGCCCTCGAGCGCCTTGTCCTGGAAGTCGTCCTCGGCGGCCATGATGTCGCTGAAGAAGATGTTGGGGCTCTTGCCGCCCAGCTCCAGGGTGACCGGGATCAGGTTCTGGCTGGCGTACTGCATGATCAGCCGGCCCGTGGTGGTCTCACCGGTGAAGGCGATCTTGGCGATGCGGTTGCTCGACGCCAGCGGCTTGCCGGCCTCGACGCCAAAGCCGTTGACCACGTTCACAACACCCGGCGGCAGCAAGTCGCCGATGAGCGAGAACAGGAACATGATCGACGCCGGGGTCTGCTCGGCGGGCTTGAGCACGATCGCGTTGCCGGCGGCCAGCGCGGGGGCCAGCTTCCAGACGGCCATCAAGATCGGGAAGTTCCACGGGATGATCTGGCCGACGACGCCGAGCGGCTCGTGGAAGTGGTAGGCGACGGTGTCGTCGTCGATCTCGGAGATCGAGCCTTCCTGGGCCCGCAGCACGCCCGCGAAGTAGCGGAAGTGGTCGACGGCCAGCGGGATGTCGGCGTTCAGGGTCTCGCGGACCGGCTTGCCGTTGTCCCACGACTCGGCGACGGCGATGGCCTCGAGGTTCTGCTCCATGCGGTCGGCGATGAGATTGAGGACGCGGGCGCGGGCGGCCGGCGCGGTCTTGCCCCAGGCGGGCGCGGCGGCGTGCGCGGCGTCCAGCGCCTTCTCGATGTCGGACTCGTCCGAGCGGGCAATCTCGATGAACACCTCACCCGTCACCGGGGTACGGTTCTCGAAGTAGCGTCCGGCAGCGGGTGCCACCCACTCGCCGCCGATGAAGTTGTCGTAGCGGGCCGGGTAGGTCATCACCGAACCCTCGGCACCGGGACGCGCGTAAACAGTCATGGGTTCACTCCTCGCAATGGTGACTAACACAGGTGTGCTGCTGGTCACTAACACTACGGAGAAGTGGGTTGCAACACAGTTGCATCGTTTGAACGTGCTGGAACCCGGGTCAGCCGAGGTCTGCGTCGAGCCCCGCCAGGTGCCCGACCGCCTGCGCCCGCACCACCGCGTCCGCCGACGGGTGGTTGCGGAGTAACTGCCAGCCGTGCCGGTCGTCGCGGCCGTCGGGCAGCGCGAGCCACCGGCGCAACAACCCGACGTGTCCGGCCGCGGACGCCGACAGCACCGCGGTGCGCAGGCTCTCCCCCAGTTCGGTGCGCAGCCGGGCGATCGCCGGTGACACCGACTGCGGCAGCAGCGCACCGGTGTAATGGGACAGCGCGGCATCGACATCGCCGCGGTGCAGCGCGGCGAAGACGTCGGCGACGTCGCTGTCGATCGGGGTCAGCAGCCGGTAGGGCCGCGACGCCACGTATTGCGCGCCGATCACGCGGCGCAGGCGGGACATCTCGACGCGGATGGTGACCGAGTCAAGATCGTTGTCGTCCAACAACATTGCGAGATGGTCGGCGCTCAGCCCCTCGGGGTGACGGCTCAGCAGAACCAGGATGTCAGCGTGCCGACCGCTGAGGGTGTGCTGGCGCGGCTGTCCGTCGTCGCCGGTGGCGACCCAGCGCGGCCGGTCACCGCCCAGCACCGTCAGGCGGGCCATGGTCACCGGGGTGGGCGCCGGCTGTAGCAGCCGCTGCAGGGCCAGGTGGTTCTCGATGGCCATCACCGTCGCGCGCACCAGCCCGAGGGTCTGGGCCGAGGCGATCTGGCTGTCACCGGTCAGGTCGACGCAGCCGATGAGCTCGCCGGTCGTCGGGTCGTGCACCGGCACCGCCGTGCAGGTCCAGGGCTGCACCAGCCGAGCGAAGTGCTCGGAGCCGTGGATCTGCAGTTCGCGGTCCAGGGCCAGTGCGGTACCCGGGGCGTTGGTGCCGGCGCTGCGCTCGCTCCAGTTGGCGCCGGGCACGAAGTTCATGGCCTCGCCCCTGTTCAGGGCCGTCTTGTCGCCCTCGACCCAGAGCAGGGTGCCGTCGGCCGCGGCCACCGCCACCATGACACCGCTGTCCTTGGCATCCTCGACCAGGAGTTTCCGGATCACCGGCAACGCGGCGGCGATGGGTTGTTCGGCGCGGAGCTGGTCCAGGGTCTTGGGCACGACGGGTGTGAACTGCGCGCCGCCGAGGTCCGGGTCGACGCCCGTGGCCAGGCTGCGTCGCCAGCTGTCGGCGATGACGGGACGGACGGCGGCGGGGTCCAGGTGCTGGGCGTCGATCTCGCCGGTGACGAACCGCTGGTGTACCGCGCGCAGCGTCGAGCCGGCCGGCGACCCCTCGGTGCGGCTGGTTCCCACGACACTCACACTCCTCGCAGGTCGGATACACACCTGCGTGGCCGCCAGGGTAGTCGACCTGGGTGTTCTAAGACACAAGTTGGGCCCTGAGCGCGGCCATGACTGTGTGGTCCGCCCCCGGCTCTCCTCCGGGGGCGGACCACACAGGGCTTGTGGTGGGGCTAGAAGACCCAGTCGCCCGCCGCGCGCCGGTCGGTCGCCGCGATGTCGTCGGCACCGTCGCGCACGGCGTTGCCGAGGCTGTGCAGGATGTCGTTGAGGGCGGCCGCCGACTGATTCCAGCGGGCCTGTTCGGCCTGGAACGCTTCGGCCGCCTCCCGGGTCCAGGTCTGCTGCAGTGGCGCGACCAGGTGCCGGAGCTCTTCCAGCGACGTGTTCATCCGCGCCGAGGTGGCATGGATCTGTTGGCGGACGGTGAACTCGATCTCGCCGAAGTGGTACGACAGTGCCGGTTGCATGTGCTTTGTCCCGTCAGATCGCGTGGCCGGTGGCGCCGATACGCTGGGCATGGTCGTCAGCGGCCTGGCTCAGCACCGCCGCGTTGGCGCGGATGGTCTCGGCGATACGTTGCAGTGACGCATGAAGTTTCATCGATTCGCCGTTCCACCGGTTCACCACGTCCTGGAATCGGGTCGCCGCGGCGCCGCCCCACACCGTCGGTGGGATGGTCGTCATCTGACCGATGAAGTTGCCGAGCATGGCCCGAATCTCCTCGTTGCGTACCTCGACCTTGCCGGCGATGCCCGTCATCAGATCGAAATCTGTAGTCAGGGCACCACTTTCCGGAGCTGTCATGATTTCCTCTCCATTGGGTTTGATTGTTCAGACGTTTGCCGACGGCATTCGGTTCCATTGCCGCCCAGGTTTTTTCAATCGGTGCGCCGCGCGGTGCGGATCGCGGTGTCACAGGCCGGGCGGACCGAGACACCCTGGCACCCCACGGCGATCCGGACCGGACCGTCGAGCAGCACCGACCAGTCGACGGTCCGCCCCCCGCGCACCTCGCGATACCGCACGGCCGCGCGTCCGGCACTGACACCGGCCTCCTGGAAATCCACGATGACCCCGCCGGGCAGCTTCGCCGACGCCTCCCGCAGTGACCGCGCCGCCACGTCGAGCGTCTGCTGGCGGGGCACCACCGATTGGGTGAGGTGGATGATCTGGCCGCGGTCATCGGGCGAAATGATCTGCAGCCGAGCCGACCCGGCACCGGCAAGCGCCCGATCGACCGTCCACCGTGCCGGGACCTGTACCGCCACTCGGCCCTCCACGAGCCAGGTGAACTCAGGGTCCGTGGCAGGGGCAACGGCCGGCGCTGGGGCGTCACGGGTGGACAGGCCCAGTCCCCCAGCGCCGAGGACTGCGACGGCCGCAGCGAAGCCGATCGCCATGCGCGCCCGCGCCGCGCTGGGGCCGGTCGCTGCCGGTGGCGGGTAAGCGTCGACGTCGCCGCACAGGTCATCGCAGCTGAGGATCTCGGCTGGGACGCCCTGATCCTGCAGCAGCGCTTGGATTTCGGCGGCCAGGGACGCGGCGCCGGAAACGCCGATCGGCGCGTCGATCACCACCCGGGTGTCCCACGTGGTTCGTGCGATGACGGCCTCGGCGGTGGCGCCGTCGGTGCGTCGCACGACGGACACGGCCGCTCCCGGGCGGGAGATCGTCACGAGGTCCTCCCCCAGTTCGACAACCGCGCAATCGCGTTCACCGCCGGCCGCCCGGAGTGCGTCGGTTCTGCGCGCCATGACGACGTGGGAAACGCCGGCGGGAACCGCTGACCGGACTCGCTCGATCCGCGTCGGCGACCACCAGGACGGGCACACCACCGTGATCGCCGACGCGGTACCTGTCGCCGCGGCCATGGCATCGCGCCAGATGCGCTCGGCGGGAACGACTGCCGCACCCCGCAGGCCCAGCGGCTCGTCGATGCACTCGAGTGCCGACGAAACCAGCTCGGCGTCAACGTTTCCCGGTCCGATGATGGTCGCCGGGCCCACCACCACGACTGTCACGGCGGTTCGGTCCAGCCGATCTGGACCAGCTGATCGGGTTGGCCACGGCGCACCACGACGGCCCGGCCGGGCGGCAGCGTCATCGGCCTCGCGGCGCCCAGCAGCGGCCCCTCGTCCGGGCTGGTGCTCATGACGATGCCCGTCGCGCCCAGGTCGCGCATGCGCGACAGGAGCGGGTCGAACATGGCGCGTGCGGCACCGCCCGAGCGGCGGGCGACCACGACGTGGAGCCCGATGTCCGAGGCATGCGGCAGCAGGTCGAGCAAGGGGCTCAGCGGATTCCGCGCGGCACCTACGACCAGGTCGTAATCGTCGACCACGACATAGATTTCGGGTCCGTACCACCAGGAGCGGTCGCGCAACTGCTGCTGAGTGACGCCGGGTCCCGGCAGCCGCGCGGTGAGTAGGGACAGCGCGGTGGCGAGCTCGGCTGCTGTCGTCACGGCCGACATCGCGTAGCCGCACAGGTGCGGCGGTTCCACCACTCCCAACAGTGACCGCCGGAAGTCGACGATCAGCAGCTGCGTCCGAGCGGGATCGGTCTGTTCGATGATTGCGCGGCATACCGTCCGCAGCGCCGACGTCTTGCCGCAGCCCGTGTCGCCCAAGAGGATCAGGTACGGATCGGCTCCCATGTCCAGCGCGAACGGTTGTAGGTCCTCTTCGGACACGCCGATGACGTACCGCGGCGGCCGTTCTGTCGTGGCCGGTAGCTCGGCGTAATCGACTCGCTGCGGCAACAATTCGATCTGCGGCGCGGGCTCTTGATCGGCGAGTATCCTCTCGAGCTGCGGCCGCGCGACCACGAACTCCTTACCGTCTTTGGTGAGGCCCCGGCCAGGAGGACAGGTGGCGAGCAGATGGGCGCGGCGGCGGTCCATCTCGGACTCTGCCGGATCACCGAGCCGCAATTCGATCCGGGTGCCGAGGTGGTCTTTCAGCATCGGCCGCAGTTCTGCCCACCGATTCGCCGTCAGTACCACGTGGACCCCGACCGACAGGCCCTGCGCCGCCAGGGCCGTGATGGGATCCTCCAGTGCGTCGAACTCGCGACGCAGCGTGGCCCAGCCGTCGACGGCCAGGACGACCTCACCGTAGTTGTCCGGAAACGGGGCCTCGGGTCCGTGCTGCTGCCGAAAGTCCTGGCGCCGGCGGCACAGCGAGAACATCTGGGACACGATGCGCCGCAACAATTCCGGCTCGTTTCGGCCGGCGACGGTGCCGACGCGGGGATGCCGCCGCAACGCCGTCAAAGCACCGTCACCGAGATCGAGGCCGTAGATGCTGAGTCCGCGGGCCGGCGCGGCCGCAGTTAGGCCGAGCAACACCGTCTGCAGCGCAAGCGATTTCCCCGAGCGTGGGCCGCCGACGATCGCCACATGACCTCCGGACCCGCTCAGGTCGACGATCAACGGGTCGCGCCGCTGTTGAAAAGGGTTGTCCACCAGCCCGATCGGGGCACGAAGCGGGCCTTCAGCGCTGTCCGCTGCCAGTAGCTCGGACAACGCGGGCGAACTCGTGAGCGGCGGTAGCCAGACCGGATGGGCTTTCGTACCGCGCCCGGCCAGCCGGCGCAGGGTGGCGTCCATCAGTGTCGGCCCGGTCGGCGGGTCAGCCGTCACCACGGGGATTTCGACGGTGAACAGACGCGGCACCGGACGGTCGTCGTGGCGCTGCGGGACCGGCCCGGAGACGAACTCCGTGTGGAACCGCACCAGCTTTCCGTCCGCGGTCCGCAGCAGCCCCGCGCCCGGCGTACCTGGCAACTCGTGCGCGTCGGTGACCCCGATGACGGCCCGGGACTCTGCTGCCGAGAAGGTCTTGAGACAGACCCGGTACGAGAGGTGAGTGTCCAGTCCGCGCAGGCGGCCCTCGTCGAGCCGTTGGCTGGCCAGCAGGAGATGCACACCCAGTGATCGGCCGAGCCGCCCGATGGCGACGAACAACTCCGCGAAATCCGGATGCTGACTGAGCAATTCGGAGAATTCGTCGACCACGATGAACAAGGCGGGCAGCGGTCCCAGGTCGGCGCCCGCGGCACGTGCCCGGCGGTAATCGCCGATACAGGACAGATTCCCGGCCGCCCGCAGCAGCCCTTGGCGCCGGGTCAGCTCACCGGCGAGCGCGTCGTGCATCCGGGCGACCAGATGTGCTTCCTGTGCCAGGTTGGTGATGACGGCCGCAACATGGTTGGACTGTTCGAAGCCGAGGAACGTCGCGCCCCCTTTGAAGTCGACGAGGATCAGGTTCAGCTCGTCCGGCGAGTGGGTGCTGATCAGACCCAACGTGAGGGTGCGGAGAAACTCGGATTTGCCGGAACCTGTTGCGCCGATGCACAAGCCGTGCGGACCCATGCCATGCTCGGCCGGTTCTTTGAGGTCGAGTTCGACCGGCGCGCCGGTGGCGTCGGTGCCGATCGGCACTCGCAGCCGCTGTCGGGCCGGACGCTTCGGCCACCTGTCCCCGGTTTCGTCCGCGGCGTCCAGCGTCGTCCGATCATGGTGTCGGCGTGCGTTGTCCGCACTTCCGACCAGGCGGTAGCGCGCCAGACGTCGTGCACAGGTCTCCGCTTGCGCGGCCGTGAGCACATCGGCGGTCGCACACGGCGGCAGCGTCGACGTCGCGCCCGGCGCGCCGATCACCAGCAGCGTCACCGCGTCGGTGTCCACGAGAGCGGCCGTGGGAGTGTCGGCCAGTACTACCAGATGACACCCGGCGATGGCCGCTACCGCACCAAGTTCCGCGAACCGCAGCGGCCGCCCACCGATGACGCCCGAACGATAGTGGTGCGGCATCCATTTCAGCCAGTCCCAGTTTGCCGAGCCGGTGACCGCGGCGATCTTCAGCTGGTCAGGTCCATGCCACAACGCCAGCTGGCACACCATGGCGCGTACTTGCCCCCGTGGATCGTCGCCGCCGATGTCGATGCGGCCGAGCCGGCTGACGACGACGGTAACCGGGACGCCGGGCACGGTCGCAGCGGTTCGCAACAGCCGGTCGCGCGCTGAGACAGTCAGCGGATCCGTCGTCGCGTCACCGGTCGCCGGTGACGCGACCAGTCTGGTGCGCAGCGGGCGCTCGCCGATTCCCACGCGGATCTCGGTGAAATCGTCATCGTTCGCGCGGCGTTGCCACATCCGGTCGGTGCCGGCAAGGGTCCACAGCGTGTCGGGCGGCGGGTGGTCCTGATGCAGCGCGCGATGCTGCTCGACGGCGGCTCGGTCCGCGCATTCGCCGACCGCGTCGAGGTACACCAGGTACTCACGCCGATCGGCATCGATCTCGCCCGCCCGGCGCGCACCGCGCGACCCGAGGACAGTGCTGCCGACCAGTGACAACACCATCATCGCCGGAAACAGCAGGAACATCGGATTCCGGCCGGCCGCCGCACCCGAGCGGAAGTAGAACACCATCATGCCGGCCATCGCCAACAGCATGAGCACGGGTGCAACGCGGGTGACGACATTGCCCGACGACAGTCGCGGCACCTGTGGTGGCGTCCGGACCTCGATGTCTCCCGTAGCCGGCTGGGCCACGGGAGATCGCGCGGTTCTGGTGAATTCCATCGAACTATCAGACGTATCCGGACGCCGTTCGGTTCCATCGATTTTCGTGTCGGACCGGGTGCCGATGGGCGGTTACCGTGGGATCGGGCATACCGATCCGGGGGGTGCGATGTCCGATTCTGTCTGTCGGCTTTCGGTGCGATTCGACGGCGAACACACCTGCGGGACCACCGATCTGGTGCTGCCCGCCGGTGCCGCCGTCGACGCACTGATACCTGACATCGTCCCGCTGACACATCCGCGCGCGCCGGAGGGTGTGAGTTGGCGGCTGACCCGGACCGCCGGAAGTCCCATCGACGGGTCATTGTCATTGCGGCAAAACGGAGTTCGCGACGGGGATGTCCTGGAACTGCTGTGCGGGGCGATCCCGGAGCTCGACCTGCCGCGGACGCAGATGGCGACGATGGCTGCCGGCCAGACCCCGCCTGATCCCACCGGTCCGCTCGTCGGCCCCACGCTCGTGTTGTGGGCGGTGGCCCTCGCGTCCGTGCTTCTGATCTGGTCCGCTGTGCGCGGTGATCACGTTGCGGCGGCCGCGGTCTGTTGCGGTGGCATGCTGGCGACCCTGGCGGTGTCGTGGCGGTCCGCCCGTGCGGAATGGCTTGCCGCCGCCGTCGTACTCGCCTTCGCGGCGGGATTCTCGGCCGTGCCGGGTGGCCCGGCGGCGCCGAACGTCCTCCTCGGATCAGCGACGGCATTCGCGGTGGCCCTCGTCCTTCTGAGAGTGGGCGCACAGAGCGTTTCCGTTGCGGCTGCGGCCTTCTCGGTGCCGACGATGGCGGCAGCCGCCGCGGCCAGCACGTGGTCGGTCCCGCTCACCAGTGCCGGGATGACCATCACCGCTTCGGCATTGGCGGTGCTGTCGGCTGCGCCGCGGTGCGCCGTCGCCGTCGCGGGAATCACGCCGCGCTCGGCGGCGGTCGCCGACGGTGATGCGCAACGCGTCGAACTGGCGCAGCGGGTGCTCACGGCGATGGTTATGGGTGCGGCCACCGCGGCGGCGGTCGGTGCGGTCGTGGTGGCGGTGGGCGCCGTCCACCAATCCGGAACGTCGACGGTGGTGTCCAGTTGGGTGGCGACGGCGGCGATCGTGTTGCGCACACCGTCCTATCCGCATCCGGTCCGGCGATGGGCCGTCCTGGTCGCGGGAATGGTCTCTACCACTGCGGCTTTGGCCGTCACGGCGATGACGTTTCCGGGCTGGACGGCGTGGCTCGGCGGCGCCGTCATCGCGGTGGTGCTGGGCAGCCGGCGGATCGGGCGGGTGAGCGCCACGGTGGGCCGGCGCCTCGTGCATCTCGAATACGCGGCACTGGTCGCCGTGCCGCCGTGCGCGCTCTGGGCCGCCGACGTCTTCCGTCTGGCGCGTGGTGGATGAGCACGCTGCGACAGGCGCTCGCCGTCACCGTGGCGGTCATGATGACTTCAGCCGCTCCGTGCGCCCACGCCATCGCGCCCAAACCGGTTGACCACAGCCAACTTCCCGGACCCACGGCGCCGGCGCCGCCCGGCAGGACCGAGCAATCAGACCGGTGTGCGTCGGTGAAACCGGCCGAAGGCGGTCCCGCGCACCAGCTCGACATGCTCGATCTTGCTGCGGTGTGGCCACTTTCCCGCGGCAGCGGACAGCTGGTGGCGGTGATCGATACCGGCGTGGCCCGGCACCGCTTGCTGCCGCATCTGGTCGCGGGTGGCGACTACGTCTCCTCCGGGGACGGCACGCAGGACTGCGACGGTCACGGCACCGCAATCGCCGGTCTCATCGGCGCCGCCACGGCGGACACCGGCCCCGGCAGCTTCAGCGGCGTGGCGCCCGACGCGACGGTCATGGCGATTCGCCAGTCCAGCAACAAGTTCCGGCTGACCGATGATCATGATATATCCGGGGTCGGCGACGTCGAAACGCTCGCCCGCGCGGTGCGCTCTGCAGCCGACGCGGGGGCGACCGTCATCAACATCTCGTCGGTCGCCTGCATGCCCGCCTCGGACCCGCTCGATGACCGGTCGTTGGGTGCCGCCCTGGCGTATGCCGTCGATGTCCGCAACGTCGTGGTGGTCGCGGCGGCAGGTAACGCCAGCGGTGAATGCGCGGGGCAGAATCCGCTGGCCGACACCAAACGCCCCGGCACACCGGACTGGGACACCGTGCACACCGTGGTCAGCCCCGCCTGGTACGACGACTACGTGCTCACCGTCGGTTCGGTCAGCCCGAACGGTACGCCGTCGCCATTCAGTCTGGCTGGTCCATGGGTCGACGTCGCTGCGCCGGGTGAGTCGGTGGTGTCACTGAGTGCGCAGGGCGACGGGCTTGTCGACAGCCGGCCCGACGGACGTCCACTGTCGGGGAGCAGCTACGCCGCGCCCATCGTCAGTGGTGTTGTCGCACTGGTGCGTTCGCGACTGCCGCAGTTGTCGGCTCGCCAGGTGATGGCCCGCATCGAAGACACCGCGCGCCATCCTGCCGATGGCTGGAATCCCCAGGTGGGGCATGGCGTTGTCGACCCGCTGGCTGCGGTCAGTGGCGGTGTGCCGACACCTGCCCCGGCGCGGGTATCCACCGCACAGACAGCGCCTGCACCCGGTCCCGGTCACCCGCCGTCGCGGCGCATCGCCTTCCTCGGCACCGCCCTCTGCATCACAGTTGCGGCCGCCGCCGCGACCGGGCGGCGACGGTCACGTCCTTCATAGGGCCGAGCCTGTCTCGGTCGACGCCAGCGACCAACACCTGCACGAAATAGTTTGATATCGCTGTGCGACCCGTGGCCGGTGCGCACCAGCAGTGGCTCGGTGGTCTATGCCGATCGTGGTGCGGGGTTTGATTTCTTGACTGAGAACGCCGGTACTGGGACGCGCACGGTTGCCCGCATCCCCGGCGCGACCGGCGTACGCATGGTCACCACTTTGCGGGCGATCCGGGTAATTCGAACTAGCGGGTTGGGCCGATTGGTTAGGTCGACCAAATGAAGCGTTGACGGACAATAAGATCCGAGACGCCGCGCGTAGCTACTCAGTGAGGATCACCGGACCGTCGGCGGTTATCGCGATGGTGTTCTCGGTGTGCGCGGTGCGGGAGCCGTCAGCGGAACGAATGGTCCAGCCGTCAGGGTCGTACACGATCCTGTCGGTGGTACGGGCAAGCCACGGCTCCAGCGCCAGGGTCATCCCTGGCCGCAGGCGCAATCCGCGTCCGGGTCGGCCTCGATTGGGTACGTGTGGATCTTCGTGCATGGTCCGACCGAGGCCATGGCCGCCGAACTCAAGATTGACGGGGTATCCGTACGCATCGGCGACGGCACCGATCGCCGCGGAGATGTCGCCGAGTCGCTCTCCAGGCTGTGCGGCCGCGGTACCTGCAGCCAATGCCTCCTCGGTAGCGCGGATCAGCCGTAGGTCCTCGTCTGCGGGCGTACCGACGATCAGGGTGCGGGCAGCATCGGCAACCCAGCCGTCGATGGACACCGCGAAGTCCAGGCTCAGCACATCGCCGTCACGCAGTACATAATCGAACGGAAGCCCATGCAGCACAGCATCATTGACCGATATGCAGACGACGTTGCGGAACGGACCGCGACCGAATGACGGCTCGTAGTCCCAGTAGCAGGACTGCGCTCCACGGCGTTTGATCATGTCGCGGGCATGGTGTTCGAGGTCGAGCAGATTCACCCCGACGTCGGCCAGCGCGCCCAGTTCGGTGAGTACCTGCGCCACGAATCGTCCGGTAGCCCGCATCTTCGCAATCTCGGCGTCGGTCTTGAGCTCGATCACCACGACTCCTTCCCTCTGGTATTTAAATACCTGCACGACTGTAGCGGTATTTAAATACCCGGAATAGAGTGGTCCCATGGTTCGCACCCCATTGAGCCCCGCGCAGGTGGCCGCAGGCCGCCGCCTGGGCGCTGCCCTGCGCGCAGCCCGCGGCGCGCGCACGCTCGATGATGTCGCCCGCACCGCGGGCATCTCGCCCGAAACGCTGCGCAAAATCGAAACCGGCCGGCTCCCCTCCCCGGCGTTCGGCACCATCGTCGGGCTCAGTGATGCACTCGGGCTTCCATTGGGCACCCTTGCCGATGTCTGGCGGCCTGCGAACGCAGTCGCCTCCTAGGTCAACTCTTCGAGCGCAGACGTCCAAGAGAAGATCCGGGCCGGCGAAGCTGCGTACTGGCGGGCACACCGAGCCGGGTGCGGGTGTCGACCGCACAGACAGCGGCGACGGTCACGGGGGCAACTGCTCGAAGGTTGTTGTCGCCGTGGCCAGTTCGTCGATCACATCGGCGACCTCTTTGCGGCCTCGCCAGGCCCGGCATTGCCGCATGGCCCCGTTGCCCTGCTCCGCTATGCGCGCCAACTCGTCGCGCGCCATGTCATAGTCGCCCAGCGCTTCGAGGGCCGGGCGAAGGCGCTCGATGAATCCGGCCAGCAGCACCCGGGCCGGCGCCACCGAACAGTCACCCGCCAAGTCCATCGCTTCGCCGTCGAGGCCGTCATGCGCCGCCTTCCAGTGCGCCGCGCGCAGCGTCCAATCAGCAAGGCGCGGAACGGCTTCCCCACGCTCCCGCGCGTCCAGCGCCATCATCACCGCGGCCCGGATGAGCGTGGCCAGCAACACCGTCTCGGCCACTGTTGCCGGCACGTCGGCCACCCGCACCTCGACGGTCGGAAAGTTGGCCGAGGGCCGCACATCCCAGTAGAGCATGCCGTCGTCGAGCACGGCGCCCGCCCGCGTCAGGGCGTCGACCACGGCGTCGTAGGACTCCACAGAGTCGAAGTAGGGCGGGGGTCCGGCGCTCGGCCAGCGGGTCCACAGCACGCCGCGGAAGCTGGCATAACCGCTGTCGGTGTTGCGGTAGATCGCCGAGTTCGCGCTCAGCGCCAGCAGCAGGTGCAGGTAAGGCCGGAGCCGGTTGCTGACGTCGACGGCCGCCGCCCGGTCGGGCACTGCGACGTGCACGTGACATCCGGAGATGCCCTGCTCATGGGCGATCATGCCGAAGCGGTCGGCGATGCGGCCATAACGCTCCTTGGTGGTCACCGGGAACGCGTGCGGCACTGTCGGCGGTAGCGCCACGGCCAACAGTCGCGCCCGCTGCGCCTCGGCCGACTCGGTGGCGAGGCGCCGCAGCCGGGTCAGTTCGGCGCGCAGATCACCACTGCTGTTCATCACGGCGGTCGTGGTCTCGACCTGGCACCTGGTCAATTCGAGCTGTAGGTCGACACCGCGGGCAGCCGCGTACTCCGCCACCGCCTGATTGCGCGGAACGGGCGCACCGTCGCGGTGATCGACGAGGAGAAATTCTTCCTCCACGCCGAATGTCGGCAGGTCGGTCATGGCACCTGGAATGCCCCGGAGGCCACCAGGGCAAACCCGCCGGGTCGCTATGGCGAGAGGCCGTCGCGCTGCACCTCGGCCGCCGCCACACTCAGCTCGGGGCCGCCGGGCAACCGCGCCAGCAGGGGCCAGGGCGCAGGCAGCGGCGCACCCTCCACCCCGAGGTACTTCGCCGTCTCGGCATCGTGGAGGCCGTACCGCACGCCACTGTCCGTGACCAGGTACAGCGGTCCGGTCACCGATCCACCGGTGGCTCCGGTGGCGTGCACGTAGGCGTACCGGCCCGACGGGATCGCCACGGCATCGATGTTCGGACCGTCGCCGTCTTCTTGCGCGAGCGCCCTCACCGTCTGGCCCGGTTTCCCCTGCACGACAACGGTTTCGGCGCGCCCGCCGTCCGATCGCCATCGGGCGCAGACCGGGGCCTCGCTCGGTAGGGGCGGGCTCGCCCGGTCCGGAAACGTCGACACGGCAAGGTCATGGACAGCGGGAATGGCGGCGATGGCCGCCGGCGCCACGCTGCGGAGGTCACCGTCGTCCACGCCGTGGGTGAAGCGGATGACGTCGGCCGCGACATCGCCGACGCGCTGCAGACCGCCGCTGAGGACCACGTGATGTTCCGGGGCGTCGGCGCGGCTCACCCGCAGCACCTGCCCGACGACGAAACCGCCGGGCCCCTTGGTGCGCAGACCCGGTATCGACGGTGCGGTGATCGCGGGAAGTTCGGGCAGCAAGTCGAGAAAGGATCGCGACACCGGCCGGGGTATGACGCCGTCGAGCCGCAGCGCCCGCACCACCGCGAGGTCACGCAGGTCCACCGCGGCGCGCTTGCCCCCGTACAGCAGATAGGTGGTGGTGAGGTGCTCACCCGCTGCCGTCGCCAGGATCGGTCGCCCACCATCAGGTCCCACCGCCCCCTCGCCGGCGATCAGTGACGTCCGCCCGCTGTCACAAACCTGCCACGACGCCGCCGCGAGCGGCCGGCCGAATTCAGCTGGTGCACCGGGGATTCCGACGAGCGGTCCGCGCCGTGCGCTCGCGATGGCCTCCGCGTCGACCGCTGTCGGATTGACGGCGGACCTCGCGATAAGCCGGGCCGACGCGAGATTCAGCGCGGGATGCAGCGCTTATCTGGGGTTAAATTCTCAATAATCGGCATTTATGCGTTTTGATCAGCAGAAATACCTGCGGGAACATGTAACCTTTTAGGTTATGAGAGCCAGAAAATCGTATGGTTTCTTGCGGCGTGGCGCGAAGTTGAATGTGGTGTACCGGGGTAAATCTTTACCCCATGGAACTGCACGACAATCCTCAGGCGGTGGTCGAGGAGCTCGTCACCCAGCACGCACTGGTGTTGGGCGAAGCACATGGCGATCTGGCCGCCCGCCACGTGGAGGTGCCGGATCGTTTTGCGGACCAGGGCACCGAGGTGCGGCCGATCGCGACGTCGTATTCGGTGCTGGAGACGTTTTTGATGTCGAGACGTCGGCGTCAGACGGCGGATTCGACTCTGAAAGTCAAGGCGGGCAACGGAATCGGCGTGCTCCTCTTGGACGGGAAGGGGTCTCGGATCTATGTGCGCAAGCATCCGCGCAAGTACGACGGCAGCCTGATCGAGCCGGTGAAGTATGTGCCGGGCGGAGAGCAGCTGAGCATCGAGGAGGAGATCGGTCACCCGATCGGCGGCGAGGACGGTATCCCCGAGCCGCAGGGGTATCGCGAGTACCTGTTGTGGTGGCCGGACAGCCGAGGGTTCTTCGGCGGCGCGGCGCTGGCCGCGGGCCTGTTGCTGGACAACATTCAGGTGTTGTACGGCAGGACACCGCTGCCGGCACCAATCTTCGAGGAACGCAGCACCACGGTGGGTTTGGGTCAGCCCAGTCAAGGCTCGCAGGGACCGACGCGACTGGCGAAGCGGCGTCGGGACGAGGACTTCACCGAGGTCGACGAGAATCCCGCGTTCGACGAGGAGGACGGCGCCCCGCCAGAGTTGTCGTAGCTATCAGGCACAGTGTTGGGTGCTTGCCGGTATCCCAACCCGGTGACGTTGAATTGAGCGCACGATGATTGAGGTTTTTGGTGTCCGGGTCCGACAGGCCCGGTTGTTGCGACGAATGACAGCAAAGTCGGTGGTCGAAGCCGCCGGGTGGAGCCCCGCCCGGCAGTCCCAGATCGAAAAAGCGCAGATCATCCGACTCGATGACGCCGATGTCGAGTTGTTGGCGGGGTTGTTCCGTTTCCCTGAAGCATTTTTCGAATCGGCTCCGCAGACCCGGGTGTCCGCGGACGAGTTGTTGTTCCGGGCGCCCAAGTCGATGACCATGGGCGAGCAGGACTTTCTGGCGACGTTCGCGTCGCTGGCCGGCGATTTCCTGTCCGACCTCGATGACCGGTCGAAGCTGCCGCCGGTGAAGATTCCGACGATGGCTCCCGAAGAACTGACACATCGTTCGATCGCGGTGGCCGCGGCACGACTGCGGGCGGCGATGGGCGTAGATCACGATGAGCCCCTTGATGATTTGATGTATGAAGCCGAGCGTCTCGGTGCGCCGGTGATCGTGCGGCGCCGGGTGGCCGGGGAATGGGAAAGCGAGTTCGCGGCATCCCCGGCCCCGGCCCGTGACGAGAAGCACCTGGGCTATTCGAGCTGGGTGGGCCGGATGCGGGATCGGCCGCTGATTGTGTTGCGGGACAGCGATTCCTGGGAGCGGACCCGGTTCACGATCGCCCACGAACTCGGCCATTTGGTGTTGCACTCGCATGCCTACTGCTCGGTGAGCCCGGCCGATGAGCTCGAAGCCAACCGGTTCGCCACCGAACTGCTGGCCCCGGCGGCGGTCATCGCCGATGAGTTGCCGCGGTTGTTGTCGTTGTTGAATCTGCGGCCGCTGAAAGACAAGTGGGGGTTGTCGCTGGGCTCGCTGATCATGCATCTGCGTGATTCGGGGTTGATCCCGGTGGACCGGGCCAAAGCGTTGACCACGCAACTGCATTCGCGGATCAACCCGGCGACCGGGCACACGTGGGGCATGACAGAGCCGGGTTTTGATGATCGTGCTCCGGAGCGGCCGCGGCTGCTGCGCAAGTGGGTGGAACGCTGCTACGGCGGTGCGTCGGTGCCGATGCTGGCTGCGCGGGAGTCGATGATCTATCCGGCTGATGTGCTGGATTGGTTTCTGGCCACCCAGCGGCCGGCGCCGGCGTCGGAGCGCCAGCCGGTGGCGGTCAGCGTCGGCGCGGTCCGCACAGCGTCGCCGGCGGCGGGACCGCCGTCGCGGGTGGTGCGGCTCGATGATTTCCGTAGAGGCCGGCCGCGGTGATCATGATGGCGCGGGGGCGCTGCTGACGATGGCTGTGGTGCAGCGGATGTGTTTTGCCGACCGCCCACCCACCTACACGGTGGTGGGGCCCGACAAGCTGCCCGTTGCCCCGGCCCGGGAGTATCTGGCGTTCCTGCGTGATCAGGGCGCATCGCCAAATACGGTGCGCGCCTATGCGTATGGGCTGGCCGCGTGGTGGACGGTGTTGGAGCACACCAGCACTGCCTGGGATGACTTCCCGGCCAGCCTGTTCGGCACGTTTCTGACCTATCTGCGCCGCGGGGATCTGCCGGGGGTGGCGCGTATCGGTGAGCCCGCTGTGGTGCGGGCTGAGTCCACGCTGGGGCCGCGCAGTGCGGCGGTGTTGGCGATGTACCGGTATTTCGCGGATGCGCACGATCTGGACCGCCCGTACCGGCGGTTGTATTCGACTCATGCCCGCACCAGCCGTCGGGGCCGGTATGCGCCGTTTCTGGCCGGCGTGGGGCCCCATACCGAGGCCAATGGGCCGTTGTATCGGCTGCGGGCGGTGCAGCGCTCCGAGACGCCGGTGCTGCTGCCTGAGCAGGTCAACGCGATCTTGGATGCGTGCAGCGTGCAGACCACTGCGGGGGTGTGGTCGGGTGGTCCGGCGGGCCTGCGTGATCGGTTCTTTTTCGCGTTGCTCGCCGAGACCGGGATGCGGATCGGTGAAGCATTGTCGTTGCGGCACCAGGATTTTGACATCGCCGGTGGCGGCACCCCGTCGGTGCTGGTGGCCGGCCGCGATGATCATCGGCGCGGGTTGCGGGCCAAGTCGGGGCCGCGGCGCATCTTCATCGGCGATGACTTGGTTGCCCTCTACAGCGAGTACGTGTGGCAGCTGATCGCCGATGGCGCCGATGTCGCGGTCGGGGACCTGGCCACGCATTTCGTGTTCGTGAACCTGGTGCGCGGGGTGAAGTACGCGGCGCTGAGCGCGGACACGATCTACGACAAGGTTGATCTGATCACCGAGCGCTGCCCGGACATGCTGCCGGCGGACTGGACACCGCACTGGCTGCGGCACACCCACGCCACGGCGCTGCTGCTGGCCGGGGTCGAGCCGCATGTGGTGATGCGCCGCCTCGGGCATGCCGATGTGCAGACGACGTTGTCGATTTACGGGTGGGTGAACGCCGATGCCGCGATGCGCACGGTGGCCGAATGGACGAACTATGTGGCGGGGTGGAAGGTCAACAGTGGCGGGCAATGACCGACTTGTGCACAGCGGCCGCCGTGGCGGCGCCGGGGAGCAGTGGGCAGCGCAGTGGGAGCGGGTCCCGCCGCCGTGGCGGTCCCTGGTGTATCACCTCGATCGAGCCCCAGCCAACACCGTGTTCGCGGACAACCCGCGGTACCGGCCCCTCGCCGAGGGGCACGACTTCACTCCCGCCGGTGCGCCGCAACGGATTAGCCAGGAGCTGGCGTGGTGGGTGTGGCAGTGCGGCCACGAAGGTACCCGCAAGGTCGAGCCGTCGCTGCTGAAATGGACCAGCCGGGCGCTGGCGATCGCGGCCGCTGACTACCGCCAGCGTCATCGTCGGCCGCTGACCAGCATCGCTGATCTTTCAGTGGAATCGATTGTGCGCCATGGGGTGCTCGACTTCGAGCGCCGCCATGGGCGGCTGCCGTCGGCGGGCTTCCGGACCAACGTCACCAATTTCATCGAGCACCTGCATCTGCATGTGGCGGTGCGCTGCACCACCCGGCCCTGGTGGGACCATGACATCTGGGACCTGTACGCCGACCCCAGGATTCCGCAGCGTGAGCACGAACCCCAGCACGACCAGGTCGTGCGTCTCGATGGGATCGAGCCGGCCTGGCTGCGGGAGGGGGTGCGGTTCTGGCTGCGCACCGCGCTGACCGCGGAGCTGCTGCGGTGGTCCTCACTTGCGGCCCGAACACGGGATATGCGCCGGCACCTGGGGCCGTTCCTGGCCGACCGGCAGATCACCGACCCGGCGCTGCACGCCGACCGGGCCGAGGTGCGGTTGTTGTTCACCGATTTCACCGACTACCTGAAATCACCAGCGGCGCAAGCGAAACCGGATCGTCCGTTGTCATCGACGGCGATCGCCGGTATCCAGTCGCGTATCCAGACGTTCTATACGTTCATGGTCGATCACGCCGAGGAAGCGGCGTCCGCGACCGGTGAGCCGCGCTGGGCCGCCCTGACCGATACCCACACTCGGCTCTGGGGTGCGGCGTTCCGCTCCCGCCGCGCGCACACCCCGACGGAGCTGACCTGGTATTCCACCGCCGAGCTGCAGCAGATGCTGTGCTATCTCGATGTGTTGGCCGCCGACAAAGACATCCCGGTGGTGATCACCCATCCCGACTCGACCATCTCGGTGGTCGCGGGTCTGGGCGATCCGCAAGCGGCCCGCGCCTGGCTGCTGCAAGCGCTCACCGGGCGGCGGGCCTCGGAAATTCTGATGCTCGATGCCGATCCGCTGGAGGCGATCCCCGGCCGCGACCGCGCCACCGCCGCGGACCCGGAGGGGTTCGTGGCTAAGCTGCGCTACCAGCAGACCAAGGTCGACGGGGTCTGCCCGACCATCCTGGTCGAGCAGGCCATCGTGAACGTGATTGTCGAGCAACAGGATTGGGTACGCAAGCACCACCCGGGCCTGACCCCGAAGTACCTGTTCCTGGGGGTGCGGTTCCAGCACGACGGGCAGCGGCCCCGCAGCTACGACTCGTACGGCAATGTGCTGAGCAGGCTCGACACGATCCACGGCCTCACCGACAGCGCCGGCCGCGCACTCAAGTTCAGCCAAACCCACCGGCTGCGGCACACCCGGGCCACCGAACTGCTCAACGACGGGGTCCCGATCCACGTGGTGCAGCGCTACCTCGGACATGCCTCCCCCGAAATGACGTTGCGCTACGCGGCGACCCTGCAAGCCACCGCCGAAGCAGAGTTCTTGAAACACAAGAAGATCGGCGCTCACGGCACCGACATCGCGATCAGCCCATCGGACATCTACGACATGACCCAACTCGCGGCGCGCACCGACCGGGTGCTGCCCAACGGGGTGTGCCTGCTGCCGCCGGTGACCACCTGCGACAAAGGCAACGCCTGCCTGTCGTGCGGGCATTTCGCCACCGACGCCACCCACCTGGACGAACTGATCGACCAGCGCACCAAAACCCTCACCCTGATCGACGTGCGCCGTGAACAATTCCAAGCCCGCACCGGCCGCGAACTGACCGACGACAACGTCTGGATTCACCAGCGACGCCGCGAGATCGGCTCCCTGGACGCCATCATCGGCCGCCTCCAATCGACCGACTCCGCCCCCGGCACCGCCGGCATCGGAGGCGCCGGCACCGCGGGCCGCGGGCCCGGCCTGCAGGTCAGCACCCGGGGCAGTCACGAATCGGTCCTGCGTAAGGCCGACCCGGGAACGGCGCGGTGACCCGCACACCCCCGCCGCCGCCCACGGACAAAGCCAAAGCGGCACTGGCCAAATACCGCGACGGTGTCAGCGCCGGCAAGCGCCGCGACATCGAAAAGGCCATCAACTATCTGCGCAAAACCAAGGCCACGATCAACGTCTCCACGGTGGCCCGCCGCGCCAAGGTGCAACGCAAAACGGTCCTCAAACACGACGACCTGATGGCGACCATCAACCAGTACCGCAACCAGACCCCCGACCGCACCGACCACCCGCCGGCACCGGGCCGTGAGAGCAGCATCGTGGCCGCTCTGCGCCGCAAAATAGCCAGCCAAGACGCCGAAATCGGTGAACTCAAAACCACTGTGGCACAACAGCAAGCAACTATTGAACTGCTCTACGGTCAACTTGAGGACCGCCGCTACGGCAACCCCACGCACTAGATGCGGCAGTCGCGGTTCGACGCCGCGCGCACGGCCGACCAGAGCCGGGTCAGACCTGCATTTCTTCCGACCCGACGTGGGTGGGCTGTGCGGTCATCGTGTTGCCACTGGCTCGCGCAGAGGGGCGGTGACGCCCCGGCACACCAGGGCGCTGATGGCGTTGGTCTGGGCGATCAGAACGTCGCGGTCGGGCTTGTGCCCGTAGCGCAGGGCGATGCCGAAGGGGATCGCCACGATCGACTCGACGGTGGCGTCGATATCGAGGTCGGGGCGGATGAAGCCGCGGGCGATGCCGTCGCGCAGCGCCGCGCCCAGGACCGCGGCGCCACCGTCATACATGCGGTAAAACCGCTGCGACATTTCCTGATCAACCCCGGCGGCCTGCACAACGATCAGCTGCAACAGTCGCGGCTCTTCGGCCAGGACCTCGGTGTAGGCCATGCCGATGGATGACAAGTACTGACCGAACTCCTCGATGGAGGTGACCAGTGACGGTGTGGCGTCGTCGATGGCCGCCGTGAGCCGGTCGTTGACCTGGCGCACGGCGTGATCGACGATGTCGCGTTTGTTCTCGAAATAGCGGTAGAACATCGAATGCCCCGAACCCAGCCGCTTGGCGATGTGGCTGATCGAGGTCTGGTGATATCCCCGCTCAGCGAACTCAGCCAACGCGGCATCGATGACCTCGTCGCGGACTAGTTCAGCGCGCTGGGCACGCTGGCGGTCGGCCATCCTGATGCGCGCCTTACCCACCGCGGCCGCTGAGCTATCGGCCCGATCATCCATCACTTGCCTCCCACATCATGTGGAACAAAAAGTATCTCTCCGATACTAGTTGTTCCACGTTCGCCAGGGTGGTGCGTTCGACGGCGGCTTCATGACCGGACCCACGCCGGGGCGTAGCGTCAATAAGCTTGCGGCAGCGTCAGTTCCGTTCGATGCGGTCACGGGCACCGGCCGGGTTGACCGTGTTAGCTGTAGGCCCGTGTCGTGTGATCAGTGGTCGAGCGTGGCGCGTTGGGCCACCAGCTCGCTTCGCGCAGGAGTGTGGCGATCGCGGGGACGGTCAGCGTGCGTACCAGGAAGGTGTCGAGCAGCAGCCCACACCCGACGATGAGGCCGATCTGGATCATGATGGCGATCGAGCCGACCATCAGGCCGAACATGCTGGCGGCGAAGATCAGTCCAGCTGAGGTGATCACTGAGCCGGTGGAGGCGACGGTGCGCAGCACGCCGACCCGGATGTTGCGGCCCGATTCTTCGCGCAGCCGCGAGACGAGCAGCATGTTGTAGTCGGCGCCGACGGCGACCAGGATGATCAGCGCGATGAGCGGTACGGGCCAGGCGATGTGCTGACCGAATCCCCATTGGAACACCAGCACCCCGAGGCCTATTGAGGCCAGGTAGTTCAGGATCACGGTGCCCAGCAGGTACAGGGGTGCCAGCACCGCGCGCAGCAGCAGGACCAGGATCAGTCCGACGATCAGCAGGGTGGCCACGGCCAGCAGCGTGAAGTCTGACCACAGGAGCCGTTGGATGTCGGCGTTGACGGCGGGAAAACCTGCCACGGAGATGGTGGTGTTGGCCAGCGCGGTGTTGGGCCGGGCGGCGTTGGCGACCTCGACCATCTGGCCCGCCAGGCGGGTGGCGTCGCCGCTGTAGGGGTCAAAGCGTGACTCGATGGCAAAGCGTGCGGTCTTGCCGTCGGGTGAGAGGAAAAGCTTGGCGACGTCGGTGAATTGGCGATTTTCGAAGGCGCTGGCCGGCAGGTAGAAACCGCTGGCCGAGTCCGACCCGACGCTGGCCCGGGCGGAGTTCTGCAGCTGGGTGGCGATCTGGCTCATCCCGGAGAGCATTTGGATGTTGCTGTCGGCCAGGGTGTGCACGCCGGTGGCCAGTGCTTGTGCGCCGGAGGCCAATTGGCTGATGCCGTCCTGCAGCCGGTGAATGTTGGCGGCCATGTCGGTGGGGTTGCCCAGGGCGCCGAAGGCTTTGTCCATGGAGCTCACGGCGGTCTGGACGTTGGCTAGGGTGCCGGTGACCGTGGCGTTGGTGGCCGGGTTGTAGCGGTCACCGAGGTCGGCGATGTGGTCGAAGAAGCCGTCGTTGCGCAGCGTGACCAGTATCTGCACCTGGTCGCGGATTTGGGCGCATTGCGGGGTGGTGGCGCACCAGGGTGAGGTGTTCAGCGCCCCGACGAGCGGGTCGACGGTGGCGATGGCGCTTTGCGCTTGTTCGGCCAGGGGCCGGATGCCGGGCCCGGTTTGGATGGCGTGGTCGATGCTAGGGCTGGTGGCCGAAAGTTGTTGCAGCAGTGGCCGTAACTGGTTGATGCGGGTGGCCGCGGACTGTGCTTGGCCCAGGATTGCGGTCAGCGGGGTCAGGGCCCCGCGCACGGCGGTGTCCAGTTTGGCCAGCCCGCCGGCGAGTTGATCGGCGCCGCCGGTGAGTTTGGCCAGGTCATCTTTTCGTGCGGTGCCGTCGGCGGCGGCGCTGGCCATTTTGTCGCCGATCTGGCCGTTCTGCCAGGACAGCTGGGCCTGGTCCAGGCGTGCGCCGGCCGGTCGGGTGACGCCCGACACTTTGGTGACGCCGGGGATTTGGGCGATGCGGGAGGCCATCTGGTCCAGGTCGGCCAGGGCCTTGCCGGTCCGCATGTCGGTGGGGTTTTCCACGACCAGGAACTCACCGAAGATGATGTCTTTGCGGAAGTGCCGATCAAGCAGCCGGTAGCCCTGGTTGCTCTCGGTGCTGGCCGGTTGGCCTTGGCGGTCGTCGTAGCTGATGGTGATGGTGGTGGCCACCGCCGACAGGGCGATCAGGATGATCACGCTGATCGCCAGCAGCGGTGCCGGGCGGCGCACCACCGCGACGGCGACGCTGTTCCAGTAGCGGCGGGTGCGGTCGGGTTTGGGGTCGCCGATGCCGCGGCGGGCGGCCAGCGTCAACACCGGCGGCAGCAGGGTGACGGTGGCCAGGAACCCGATGAACACCGCCAGCGCGCAGGCTGGGCCGAGCGCGGCGAACACGTTGAGTTTGGCGAACATCATGGACAAAAACGCGAACGCCACGGTCGCGGCGGAGGCGAGGATGACCCGGCCGATGCTGGCGGTGGCGTAGATGGCTGCCTGCTCGGCGGGCACACCGGCGCGGCGTTGTTCGTGGTAGCGGCTGATCAAAAAGACCGTGTAGTCGGTGCCGGCGCCGAGCAGGATCGCACCCATGAAACCGATGGTGAACTCCGACACCGGCATGCCGGCCTCTCCGAGCGCCGAGAGCACCCCGCGCCCGACCGCCAAGCTCAGCCCGATGACCAGCAGCGGCAGCAACGCGGTGAACACCGACCGGTAGACGATCATCAAGATCAGGGCGATCAGGGCGGCGGTGGCGATCGAGATGAGCAGCAGCGAGTGCTCCATGCTGGCGATCATGTCGCTGAACGTCGATGCCGGCCCGGTGACCTCCACGGTGGTGCTGGAGCCGGCGAACTCATTGGAGGCGATCGCGCGCACCGCGGTGACCGATTCGGCTGCGGCCGGGTCCCCGAGGGTGCCGGCGACACCGACCGGGAGATACCACGCTTTGCGGTCTGCGCTGATGGCCTGGGTCGCGGTCACCGGGTCGGCCAGCAGGTCCTGGACCAGCAAGACGTGTTTGGTGTCGGCGCGCAGCCGCGTCACGAGCCGCTCGTAATGCTGGCGCGCCGCTGGTGTCAGGCCGGCCGGGTCTTCCAGGACAACAACCACGATGGTCCGCGAACCTTGCTCGCTGAACGCCACGCTCATCCGGTCCACCGTTTGCAGTGACGGGGCATCGCGGGGCACCAAGTCCACCGACTGCTGACGTACCACCGTTTCCAGTTGCGGGAACAGCACCGCCAGGATCACCGCGGCACCGATCCACACCGTGAACACCAGGGCCTTGTGGTGCACGGCGAAGGCACCCAACCGCGCCAGCTGCGGGCTGTATTCCCGCTCCACCGCGGGCTTGTCGCGTGCGCGCCGACCGGGCGCGGACGCAGTGGTGTCTTCGATCATCGAATCGGTGTCCGTCATGGGGTCGCTGAGGCGATCTCGGCGGCCATATCCTGCTCGGGCGTGCCGTAGCGGACGGTGTGCACCCGGCCACCCGGCAGGCATGCCACGTAGCCGTGACGCTTGCCGTACAGCTCCCAGGTGCTGGCGTGTGGGTCGGCAGCGACCTCGATGACGTGCCCGCGCGAGAACCGCAGGTGCAGCGCGCCGTCATCGGCGCACCAAGCCTCGATGCACACCGAACCAGCCAAATCCAGCAGCGGGCGTTGATGCGCAGCCACGTTAGCCGGATCGATCACCACATCTTCGGCCGGAAAGTCACCGGCGGCGGGCAGCGTGAGCCGCAGCGGGCGGGAAATGACCAGCTCGTTGTAGTCGGTGAGGTCCAACACCAGGCCGTCGTGCACGGCCATCCGTTGCAGGGTGCAGTGTTCGATCCAGAGGGTGGGCATGGCTACCTCCTGTGACACATCGTTGGGCCGTACCGGCAGTGTAAGACCGGTAGCGTTTCGATACCATCGGTACTATTAATTGTCGGCGGCGACAATCAGCGGGCGGTCCAGAACACGGCACGTGGCGCGGTCGATGCGGCCACGGGTGTCGTCGGCGGACACGCGACCGCCGACGAAGGCGCTGAGATTCGCCAGCCAGATATCGGCGATGACGGCCGCGACCTGTCGGTCCGCGGGGGTCGGTGTTGCGCCGCTGAGAGCGCGTGCGAGCAGGCGTTCGATCACCGTGGCAGCGAGGTCGAGTTCATGTGCGGCATCGGTCGTGGCGCCGAGAAAGGCCCGGATCATGGCCTCGGTGAGCAGCGGTTCGCGCTGCCATCGTCTGTGCAGGTAATCGGTGAGCTGCTCCAGGCGCTGTATGGGCGTCGTTCCACTGCCGGCCCAGTCGTAGGACGCATCAAGGCGCTGAAATTCGCGGGTCAGCGCCGATGCCAGTAGATCGGTCTTGGACGCGAAGTGGCGGTAGAGCGTGCCCGCCGCAATGCCGGCACGCTCGGCGACCGCCCGCATCTGGACCGCCTCGTAGCCACCGGCTGCGGCCACGGCCAGGGCCGCGTCCAAGATCGACTCCCGGCGCCCTACCGACGCGCGCCGACACCGAACCGCATCGTCACGCACCGGCGACTCCACGGGAACGGAGCCGCCGGCAATGTCGATCGTGTCGACCAACAAGTTGTGCAATTCTGCGCGGCCTCGGCTCGGCGCAAAGCCCATTGGTCACCGTTCGTTCCTCGTCACAGCCGGTGCATCTCACGTTCCATAGCCGATTCCATGAATAAGTTTTCATGCGCGCCGTGGAAGCGCGGGTTTCTGCTCCGGCGGCCGGCAAACAGTGCGCTGCGGACGCCCGGGGCGGCGGCGATGTCAGGGTTCAGCGAGCGGTCACCGCCGTGATTGGTGCGGACCCGGTCGTGCCACACACTGCGTTCATGCCAGCGCCGCAGGCCCGGGTCCAGCAGCGATTCCAGATGTGCGATGCCGGTTCGAACGCCGGGCAACGTGAGTTGCAGGGGGTGGATTCGTAGCGTGAACATGGCTACCTCCTGTGGTGAGTCACCGGCCTTCCCTAAACGGTACTATAGGTAGCACTACGCTACCAGTGGTTACTTTTGAAGCGGGTCCGCGTCGATGTCGCCCCGATCCACCACAACCGCACCCTGCGCACGGACGTCAGCCATACGCTCGTTCTTGCTGAATCATCGATCGCCGCGACGGCCGGTGGGATGGGTAATATCGAACCAATACCGAGGGTGCCGGAACAGGCGGGGCGGTAGGGAAGCAATGAACAGTAACGTTTGCGGGTTGCGAGGTGAGCGAGCGTGAGCGGCCGATCGGCATTTGCCCACGACGAGGACGAAGATGACGTCGACCCCCGCCGCGCACGGTCGCGCAACCGCTTGCTGGACGCCGCAGCGACGCTGCTGACTAGCGGCGGGGTCCAGGCCGTCACCGTCGACGCGGTGACCAAGGCCTCCAAGGTGGCCCGCACCACCCTCTACCGCCACTTCACCAGCTCATCGCATCTGCTGGCCGAGACGTTCGAGCGGCTACTGCCACAGGTCACTTCTCCGCCGCTGACGGCCGGCGGTCTGCGTGAGCAGCTGATCGAACTGCTCAGCCGCCAGGCCGCGCTGTTTGACGACGCGCCGCTGCAGGTCACTGTGTTGGCCTGGCTGGCCTTGGGCCCTACCACCATGACAAGCGATGAGCCTGTCGATGAACACACCTCGCGCGCGCTGCGGACCCGAGTCATCGACCAGTACCGGCAACCCTTCGACGCACTGCTGCAGAGCACGCAGGCGCGGGCCGAACTAGACGACTTCGACCTGGAACTGGCGCTCTGCCAGCTTGTCGGGCCGCTCGCGTTCGCCCGAATGACCGGGTTTCGCACCATCTCCCACGACGACTGCACACAGCTTGTCGATGACTTCCTCACCGCTCACCGGCGTGAAGACGCCGGCAGGCGCACAGGGACATCACCTGCGGTGGGCTAGCGCGGCGCCCAGATGATGGGCAAGGACAGGTAGCCACGAATCGGCCCGGACTGAAGGCGCACCGCCGCCCCGACATCGACAGTCCAGTCCGGTAGCTGGGACAGCAACGCGTGCAACGCAATTCGCGCTTCCATGCGCGCGAGCGCAGCGCCCAGGCAGAAGTGGACGCCCCGCCCGAAAGCCACCTGATGTTCAGGCTTACGGTCGATGTCGAAGACGTCCGGATGGGCGAACACCCGCTCATCGCGGTTGGCTGAGCCGAACAGCAACAGCACCGAGTCACCACGCTTCATCGTGGTCCCGTGCACCGTCACATCCGCGGTGAGCACGCGCGAAAGTCCTTGCACCGGTGAGTCGTAGCGCAACAGCTCCTCGACCGCATGCCCGATGAGCGTCGGGTCGGCGGCCAGCCGTCGCCGGCTGGCCCGATCCTAGGCCAGCACTACCGCGGCATTGCCCAGTAGGTTGGTCGTGGTCTCGTGGCCCGCGATCAGCAGCAGCAGGCAGAACCCGAGCAGTTCCTCGTCACTGAGGCGCTGACCGTCGATCTCCGCGGCCACCAACGCCGACATCAGGTCATCGCGCGGCGCCCGACGCCGCTCAGCCAGGAAATCCGCGAAATAGCCATACACCGCGGCCGCGGTCGCCAAACCTTCGGCCACCTCGCCGCGCGCCGGGTTGGACTGGATCAGGGTGCTCGACCACTGCCGGAACTGCTGACGATCCTCCCGCGGCACACCCAACAGGTCGGCAATCACCATCGCTGGAAGGACACCGGCCAAATCGCCGATGAAATCCGCGCGGCCGCGATGGCTGACCAGTTCCTCGGTCAACGACACCGCCAGCGCCTCGATGCCTGCCTCCAAAGCCGCGATCCGCCGCGGGGTGAACGCCTTGCTCACCAAAGACCGCAGCGCATCGTGCCGGGGCGGATCCATCATGATCATCATCGGCAGAAACGACTCCAAGAACGGCACATCCGGAGGCGTCGGAAACACACCATTGACCGAAGAAAAATGCTGATGATCGAGCAGCGCGCCGGTCACATCCTCATGGCGGCTCAGCACCCACGTGTTCGACGCCGGCGCCCAGAACACCGGCGCATCGTCGCGCAGCAGCCGGTACACCGGATACGGGTCATCCTGGATGACCGGATCGAACGGGTCGTAGCGAAGCTGCGCTGTCGTCATGTCCGCTCCCACCACCAAATAGAGCAAAGGTTCCGCAACCAGACTAATTGACCCATGTGTCAATGAATGAGTTTCCGCGGCATCTCTCCAACGAGGCCGGCCCCAGCATTCACCACGCAGCGGCGCCGACTCCAGGCCCGGTTCTCGACACCAGCCCTCCCTAAACCTCCACAGTCAGCCTCTAATCGGGAACACCATCCGAACAACCCGTTCCCGCTTACCAACCAACGACGACAACCGCCTAACCGGGAACATCAAGACACACCCCGATCGAACCCCAGATAACCACGTCGACCCGATTCGCACGTACAGCGTGCCGGTGTCCCGGACCATGACGATGGGCGCATCCCCCAGCTTGCCCGCTGGAGACGCGATCGCGACCACCGCACATACCGCCACCGCCAGCAGTCCGACGAGCCATCCCGACGCGTACGAAAGCGATTGCGCGCGAACCGGTTCGTCGACCATCGCGGCGTCACCGCGCACCAGTGCATGGATCAACCGCCGCGTCTGAAAACGCCGGCCGCTGGCCTCCAGCTGCGCGCCCTGTCCCCGAGCCATGTCCATCCCCCGGCTAGCAGCCTAACCGCGGACGGACACACGCCACGACGCCAGTTTTCTCGGGGATTTGTGCACGATTTTCCGCGCCGACCGCGGAAAATCGTGCACAAATCCCTACGAAACGTCGACCCAGTCCAGGGTGCGGCCGACAGCCTTCTGCCAGCCGGCGTATCCGGCGGCACGCTGCCCGTCGTCCCACGACGGCGCCCAGCGCTTGTGCTCCTGCCAGTTGGCGCGCAGCTCGTCGGGGTTCGACCAGAACCCGACACCGAGCCCGGCGGCATAGGCCGCGCCGAGCGCAGTGGTCTCGGCGACAACGGGTTTCACCACTTCGACGCCGAGCACATCGGCCTGGATCTGCATGCACAGTTCGTTGGCGGTGATGCCGCCGTCGACCTTGAGCACCTCGAGGTGTACGCCGGAGTCCGCGGCCATGGCATCGACGACGTCGCGGCTCTGATAGCAGATGGCTTCCAGGGTGGCCCGGGCGATGTGGGCGTTGGTGTTGAACCGCGACAGCCCGACGATCGCGCCGCGGGCATCCGAACGCCAGTACGGCGCAAAGAGTCCCGAGAACGCCGGCACGAAGTAGACGCCGCCGTTGTCCTCGACCTGACGGGCCAGCGTCTCGCTGTCGGAGGCACCGGCGATGATGCCAAGCTGGTCCCGCAGCCACTGCACGGCCGACCCGGTGACGGCGATCGAACCCTCCAGGGCGTAAACGGGTTTCGCGTCACCGAACCGGTAGCACACCGTCGTAAGTAGGCCGTGCTCCGAGCGCACGATCTTCTCGCCGGTGTTGAGCAGCAGGAAATTGCCTGTACCATAAGTATTCTTGGCCTCGCCCGCCGACAGACACACCTGCCCGACCATGGCGGCCTGCTGGTCGCCGAGAATGCCGGTGACCGGTACCGGCGCACCGAGCGGGCCGTCGGCCGCTGTCAGGCCGTAGGGCTCCGAAACCGACGACGACGCGATGGTCGGCAACATCTGGCGCGGAATCCCGAAGAACGACAACAGTTCGTCGTCCCAGTCGAGGGTCTCGAGGTTCATCAGCATGGTGCGGCTGGCGTTGGTGACGTCGGTGACGTGCACGCCGCCGCGGGTGCCGCCGGTCAGGTTCCACAGCACCCAGGTGTCGCAGGTGCCGAAGATCGCGTCGCCGCGCTCGGCGGCGTCGCGCACGCCGTCGACGTTCTCGAGGATCCACTGGATCTTGCCGCCGGAGAAATAGGTCGCCGGCGGCAGACCGGCCTTGCGGCGGATGACGTCGCCGTGGCCCGCGCGTTCCAGCGCCGAGGCGATGCGGTCGGTGCGGGTGTCCTGCCACACGATGGCGTTGTAGTACGGCCGGCCGGTGTGCTTGTTCCACACCATGGTCGTCTCGCGCTGGTTGGTGATGCCGAGTGCCACGAGGTCGGATGCCGACAACCTCGTGTTGTTGAGGGCGGACTGCAGCACCGAGCCGGTGCGCTCCCAGATTTCGACGGGATTGTGCTCGACCCACCCGGCCCGCGGCAGGATCTGCTCGTGTTCGAGCTGGTGACGTCCGACCTCACGACCTGAGTGATCGAAGATCATCGCCCGGGTGCTGGTGGTGCCCTGGTCGATGGCCGCCACGAATTCAGCCATTTGCCTTACCCTTTCGCCCCAATGTGGCGCGTCACCGCCAGCGCGCCCACACGTAGGGTACGAGTGAGCGCAGGAAATCCAGGTCAGGACCCGGCCGCGCACCGCTGAATGCTTCCTCGAAGTATTCCTCGGCGACCGCCAGGATGCCTTCCGCATAGTGCTGGGTGAATTCGATGCTGCCGTAGTCATCCATCAGCGACCGCACCGTCCGCACCATCTCCTCGGTGCGCTCGGACCGGCTCCGGGCCAGGAAGTCCCGCAGGAAGCGCCGGTCCTCGCTGCTCGCGGCATCCATGAGGTGCACCAGAGTTAGCGACCGCTTCCCCTCGTAGAGGTCACCGAGGATTTCCTTGCCGTAGGTCCGCTCGTCGCCGATCAAATTCAGCAGATCGTCACGAATCTGGAACGCCGCCCCGAAATGGAAGCCGAACCGCACGATCGAGCCGAGGTCCGCGGTGCCGCCCGACCCGATCATCGCGCCGACCCGCAGCGGGTGAATCGTGGTGTACCAGCAGGTCTTGTGCATGATGAGGTTCAGGTAATCGGCCGGTTTCAGACCCTCGACGTTTTCGCGCTGCCAGCCCACCTCGATGGCCTGACCTTCCAGTGTCCGCAGGGCCATGGTGTCGAATTCGGCCCACACCAGATCGGCCAGATCCCGGTCGAGCCGCCGGGTGGTGCGCCTCAGCACCTGGCCGGCGATCACCGCAAGTGCATCGCCGGCATTCAATGCCGCCGCCATCCCGTAGGCGCCCGTCAGCGTCGGCCGGCCCCGCCGCATCTCACTGCAGTCGACGATGTCGTCGTGGATGAGAAAAGCATTGTGCAACAGCTCAATCGCCACCGCCATGCCCCACACGTCGGCCGGGTCGGCGCCGAAGACAGCGCCGGCGGACAGACACAGCGCCGGCCGCAGCGCTTTTCCGGGACGCGCGGGATACTCCCGCAGCGGCTCATAGAGCCAGCGCGACGGTTCCCCGTCGGGGAGCGCGTCGAGCATCGAACGCCGGATGTGCCGGGCCACTTCGCGCAACCGGTCGTCGACGGCGGTCACCAGGTCGGCGCGGTCGGCCGTACTGGTCACGGGGCCGGCGGACGGATGGTCAGGGCCACCGGCAACCACAGGTCCGGGTGGCCGGCAGCCAACAACGTGCCCCGGTAGATGCCCGGCGGATCGAACGGCGCCAACTGCACCCGTAGTTGCACGCCGCGACTGGTCCGGGCCGGCACAGGCACCGGGTCGGGCTCACACTGCACCGCGGTGGCGGCGAGGACGTGCCCGGTGTGCGCCACGAGTGCCGAACAGTGCAGCGACACCTCGCCGAAGTCGTGGTGGGTGTTGTTGTGCAGCCACACCTCGGTGGACAGCCACCCCGGGCCGGCGCCGGCCAGCGTCACCATGCCGCCCGCGTCGCGCCGCCCGAAGGCCAGCGCGCCCGCCCCGCCGGCACCCGGCAGCGTCCCAGGCGGTGCCGCACCCAGCAGGAATTGCCCGAACATCGACCACCAGGCGCGGGTCAGCCGTTCCAGGTCGCCCTGACCGGCGGCATTCGGGGCCGGCGAATCACCAGGAGCGGACTGCGGGTCTCCCGCGGTGGTGGCATGAACAAATCGGTCCACCAGCTGGCTGGCAGCGCGGAAACCCTCGGCCTGGATGGCATTGAGTGCCCGTGCGTTCGCCGTGGGGCTGAACACCGACGCCCACGGCATGTCAGCAACGGCACCGTCGTCCCCAAGACCGCGATCCACCTGCAGGATCCCCCGTTAATTTCGTCTGCTCGGAAAAACCTTGCGGGTATGCTAAGCGCCACTGCCTGCGGTAGGAGGTGTTTATGGCACCCACGCACGATTTACTGGCGTTGTTCGGTGCACTTGATCGCTCCGTCGTCGTCGCCGACGACCCTCAATGGACGCAACTGGTCGAAAGCTACCTCCCCGGCACCACCGGGCCGGGCCGTCAGGGTTGGTACGAGCAGGTCGTCGACCTCATGCGTCTGCTGGCGCCCACCCCGGACTCCGTCCCCACCCCGTCGCTGGAAACGGCATTACAGAACCTGAGCGCACTGGTGCACCGCATCAGTCCCGCAGAGCCACCCGCCAGCGATTCCGCGGCCGAGACCATCCCGCCCGACGAGGACGCGGACTGGACCCTGGGAAACGCGGGCGCACCGAATTTCACGGCGACGCAGAAGAGCCAATTGTTCTATGCGGCAGCGATGTTGGCCGTCCTCGCGCCGCAGGCCCCGCCGGCAGCGCAACTCGACCGCCTCGCGACCGACCTCGGTGTCCTCGACGACTTCTACGGATTGGCCGGCGATCCGCTCCCCATCGACGAGGCCGGCTCCGCCGACGACCTCACCAGTACGCGCAGTAACCGCATCGGGGTCATCAAGAGTTGGTTGACGCCGGCCAGATTCGCCGGAATCGAGGAGTGGCCCCGACTGGTCACCGGTGTCCTGCAGGAAGACGCGACGGCGATCCGGCCAGAAGTCGCCAACGTGGCGTTGGTCTTCGGCACCGGGAGCATGACGATGCGTTCCGGCACCGGCGCCATGAGTGCCGACACCGGCGCGGTGGGTGCGGTGACCGAAGTCGACGGCACTCTGTGCGCGGTCCTGACGACCGACGCATCCCGCCCCGACGTGACGATCAAGCAGATCAAGGACATCGTCGACCCGCTCAACTGGGATCAGCTCAGTCGGTTCTTCGTCAAGATGCCCAAACTGCCCTGCACCACCGAGGGGTCCAGTCGGGTGCTCGAGCACGTCAGCACCCAGCCCGACGCCTACCAGCTCAAGACCGCGCTCAAGTACTGGAAGGCGAACTTCGGGAAGGCCGATGCCACTGCCGGGCAACCAGATCCAGCCGGCATCGTCAATTACGAGCTGTCGGACAACCGAATCGGCACCGGTGACAACGGCCTGGTACTCGTCGACAACGGCTACATCCGCATCGGCCCCAACGTCCGCGACGGCGTCCGGTCCCCCGGCGTGCGGATCACGACCAGCAAGATGGTGGCCATACAAGGTTGCAGCGTCACGGCGACCGCGATGTTCATCAACATGCTCGGGTGGTCGTCACTGGGCAACTCGATGTTGTTCGACTCGGTCAAGCGTCCGCCGAGCAGCTATACCAGGCCGCTGCAGCCCTGGCAGCCGTCACCCGAGGCCCCGACCGCCACCGGTATCGCAGCGGGACAGGGCAAACCAGCCACGACAACACCGACGCCGCCGCCGGCCGGCACCTACTCCTCGATTTTCGGCGAGTTGGCCAAGGCGTGGGCGCAGTCCGTCACCCAGGCCGCGACGTCGGCCACCACACTGGCCACCAAATGGTCCAAGAACGGACTCACGGTGCAAGACCTGATCGACGAGAGCACCAAACTCGGGGGTCAACTCGCGAGCCAGCCCTGGCGTTACCTGGCGGCGGCCCAACAGCCGGCCCCCGCACCACCGGGCCCCGGCACCGGCACCGGCACCGGCACCGGCACCGGCACCGGCACCACGACAACCGGAGGGGCGACCTGATGACCACTGCACCTCCTGATCCGGCGGCCGGGTACGCGACGCTGGCTCAGTACCTCGCGAACATCGCCATCCGGACCGCGAATGAGAGCACCAAGGTGCTCACCGCTGCCGCCGCGAAACTGGACTCCGGCAAGCACACTGTCGATGACTGTTATCAGACGATGACGGCGCTGGCCGGCGTCTCGCTCCTGGGCTGGGTCGAGGCCGCCACTTCGATACTGGCCGGTCCCGGCTTCGCCAACCTGGCCGTGACCGCTTACTCGGAGTGGTACGCGGTGCCGGGCAAGACAACGCAGGACCACAGCGTGAAACTCCTTGGACCGCTGTCCCGTTCGGTGTCCCCGGACGTGATCATCCCGGCGTTTGTGGCATTCGAGGTCAAGAAGGCAGACGGCAAGACGGAGCCGAGTCTCGGCGGGAACCTGCCGGCGGGCACCACATATTTCCGGATGCTGGTCAACAGATTCGGCAAGCACAGCGGGTGCTACGTCGGCAAGGCCGCAGTCACCCCGCTGCCCGATGCCAGCGGTGCCGGCGGCGGACCCGCCGTCGAGTTGGATGTCGAAATCGACCTGTGAACGACCGCGATGTCCGGTCGCGGGACGGCACCGGGCAGCCCACCATCGACGAGCTTGTGGACCGCGCGGTCATGGCGGCCAATCGCGGCGATCACGCCGCCGCCAGCAGTCTCGCCGAACAGGTCCTGGCCGTGGACAAGGACAACGCCGACGCCGAGGATCTGCTTGCCGCCCCGGTCGACGGCGGCGAACTACGGCGCCTGACAATCATGTTCGTCGATCTGGTCGATTCCACGGTGCTGTCGACGCAGATCGAGCCCGAGGTCTACCGCACCGTCGTCGGGCATTATCGCGACCGGGTGCGGCAAGGGGTCGAACGCTACGACGGCCACATCGCGTCGACCAAGGGCGACGGCCTGCTGGCGGTATTCGGTCACCCGCACGCGCATGAGGACGACGCACGGCGTGCGGTGCAGGCCGGTCTCGACATCTCGCGGGCGGTGGCGCGACTGAGCCAGCGAGTGCGTAAACAGTTCGGATTCGACATCGCGGCCCGGGTGGGCGTCCACCACGGCCTGGTGTATCTCGACATCGTGCAGGACGACGTCTACGGGCTGGCGGCCAACCTGACCGCACGGGTGTCGAGCCTGGCGCCGGCGGGTTCGGTGGTGGTGTCCAACGCGATCCAGCGGCTGGTGCGGCACTCGTTCGACCTCCAACCGCTACCCGCCCAACACGTCAAGGGCATCGAGAACCCCGTCGAGCACCATCTGGTCGTGGGCGAGAGCGCACCCTCGTCGCGGCTGGCCAAAGGACCCATCGTCGGCCGCGTGGCCGAACTGGCCCACCTGCAGTCCTGCTGGCTCGACGCGCAACACGACCGCCTCACCGTGAACGGAGTCGGCTTCGCCGGCGAACCCGGAATCGGCAAGAGCCGACTTGCCACGGCCGCAGCCGATTTCGCGGTGGCCACCGGTGCCCCGGTGCTCGCCCTGCTCGGTTCCCCGTTCCACTCCGATTCGGGCCTGCACCCGGTACGCACACTGCTCGAAGACCGCTGCGGCATCACCCGGGAAACGCCCGAAGCAGATCGCCTCGCGCTGCTCGAGGATGAAATCGCCGCGCGGGCAATGGATACCGCCAAGTACCTGCCGCTGTTCGCGCCCGTGCTGGGTATTTCGGAAACGGCTCCGGGCTACCAACCGGCCTCCGCTGACGCCCGCACCCTCTACAGCCGGATCCGTCGTGGGCTGTGCGACTATCTGCTGGCCTGTCTGGGCGATGGCCCGGGCGTCGTCCTCGCCGAGGACATGCACTGGTTCGACGAATCGACGATTGATCTGGTGCGTGCGCTGCTCGACACCGGTTCCGGTCGCCTGTTGGTGGTGCTGACCGCCCGCCATGACACACAACTGACTCCGTTCGCGGACGCCGGCAAGGCGCGGATATTCGCCCTGACGCCGTTGACCGCCGCCGAATCAGACGAACTGATGTCCGCACTGGATGAATCGCTGTCGCGGACGCAACGCGCCGAGATCGGTCGCCGGTGCGACGGCGTCCCGTTGTACATCGAAGAAGTGGTCACCAAACATGCTCAGCGACTGATTGATTCATCCCAATGGAGCCGGGTGCCCGACGTTCTGTACGAACCGTTGTTCGCGCGGCTGCAGGCCGACGAGAACGTGCTGCCGCTGCTCGCCGCGGCGGCCGCGATCGGCCGCGACGTCACCCACAGTCTGCTGTCCCGCGTCGCGAATCTGCCGGACGACCAATTCGCCACGGCACTGGGCGAACTCACCGCGGCGCGGGTGCTGATCAACACCGCACCGAACCGCTGGCGGTTCCGCCACGAATTGTTGCGGGAGGTCGCCGCGGAACTCGCGCCACCCAGCCAGCGGCGTCGGTTGCACGGCCGGATCGCCGATGCCCTGACCGATGTCGCCACCGCGGCGCCGGACTGGAATGCCGTCGGGGTGCACTGCGAGCTTGCCGAGCGGTTCGCCCAGGCGGCCAAGGCCTTCCGGCACGCGGCACATGACGCGCGCGCACGGGGCGCGACCGTGGAGGCACACGGACAGCTCACCCGGGCGCTGTCCAATATCGAGCGGCTACCGGCAGGCAACGCCCGGGAAAGGCAGGAGGCCGGTGTACGGCTGCGCCGGGGCTTCCTCATGTCGGCGATCGCCGGACCGACCAGCGCTGAGGCCGCGGCCGACTTCGAACGCTGCCTGGAACTCGGCGGGTCGTCGCTGACCGTCGAATCCCAGGCGACCCTGCAGGCGCTCGTCGGCTATTTCCTGTCCCGGGGAGATATGCGGCGCTCGGCGCTGCTCCTGGAGACCGGCCGGGTGCTCTCGGCCGAAGCGCCCGCGTGGATGCGCGAAGCCAATACCGCGGGATTCGCCACCATGTCCTGGTACCGCGGCGATTTCACCACCGCACGGACAGAATTGGAGAACCTGACCACGGCGCACAACGAGGTCGACAGCACCCACATCGAGACCGCGTGGTTCATTCCGCACGAACCGGTCGCATCGCTGCACACGCTGCTGGCCATGGCCCGATTCGTTCAGGGCGACCTGACGGGAATGCAGGCCGCCCTCGACGCCACGGAAGCCCGCTGCGCGATGCTCGGCTTCCCGCACGGTCCGTTCAGCCTCGCCTACGCCCGCTCGATCGAGATGTGGATGCGTTACGAATCCGGGCAGCCGGCGCTGTCAGCACAGTGTGTCGACAACCTGGCAGGACTGGCCAGACGGCACGGGTTCGATTCGTGGCAGCTGCTGGCGGGCGCCGAACGCGCCCTGATCGACGCAGTGGTGGCTCTCACCGACCCGCAGGCCGGCCCGCAGGCCGTCGACGCGCAGATCATCAACCTGGACAACTGGATTCAGGCTCAGGCCGCGCTGGAGATCAAGCCCTTCCTGTGCGTCTACTCCGCCACGGCGGCCGGACTGCTGATGAAAGCGGGCCGCATGCCGGAGGCACGCGAACGCCTGGACGCGGCGCTCGGACTGACGGCTGAGCTCGAAGCCCGGTTCTACGACGCGGAACTGCTGCGGCTACGGGCGCACACCCGCGACGGCCAGGACCGCCGCAGCGACCTGACGGCGTCCTACCGGCTGGCCGCCCAACAAGGTGCGACGGTGTTCCGCTTGCGCGCCGCCATCGACCTGTTCGAGCTCGACCCCGACACCCGGCAGGAACTTCTCGACACCATGGCGCTGCTACCCAAGGACAGCGACTGGCCCGAAATCGACCGCGCCCGAGCGTTGCTCGGGTGACCCAAGGACCGGGCGAACGCCGAGAGAAAGTCGTCATCCTCGGCGGTGGGATGGCCGGACTCAGTGCCGCGTGGCGGCTCTCCGAGCCCGGTTGGCAGGACCGTTACGAGTCGATCACCGTCTACCAACGCGGCTGGAGGTTGGGCGGCAAGGGCGCATCGAGCCGCGGACCGCACGGCCGCATCGAGGAACACGGATTGCACGTGTGGCTGGGCTGCTACGACAACGCGTTCACCGTTCTGCGCGAGTGCTACGGCGAAATAGACAGAGCCGCAACCGATCCGGCCTGCCCCGTGCTCGACTGGACCGATGCGCTGGTCCCCGCGGACACCATCGGGCTGACCGAGCAATGGGGCGACGACTGGCTGGTGTGGCTGGGCCGATTCACCGAGAACGACGAGCTGCCCGGGGAACCCGACCTGACCGGCCGCGAGATGACCGTCCCGGGTTTTCTTCATCGCGCCATCCGGATGCTGCTCGATTTCGCCGACTCGATCCGCGACGCGGGACCGGTCGGTCTGGTGCTGTCGACGGCGCCGGACGCCAAGGACAGAACCGATTGGGGACAGGTGCTGCGCGCGGGACTCACCGGCGCGCTCCTCGCATTGTTCGAACCGCAGGCCTCCGACGACGCCCCCACCGAACTGCTCAACACCGTTCTCCAAAATCTCAGGGAGACACTCGACTACGACCACCGCGCCGACCACCGCCGGGCCTGGCTCCTGATGTCGATGGTGACGGCCACCATCCGCGGGATGTTCGTCGACAAGGTCGCGACCGACCCCCGCGGTTTCAGGTCCCTCAACGACGAGGACTTCACCCACTGGATACTGCGTCACGGCGCACACCCGGACGTGCTCGGTTTCCCGCTGCTGCACGGGCTGTACGACTTCGTTTTCGGCCACGTGGAAGGCGACCACGAGCGACCCCAAATGGGCGCCGGGACAGCGGTTTTCCTCATCGGCCTGGCCTTGTTCCAATACCGCGGCTCGATCTTCTGGAAGATGACCGCCGGCATGGGCGACGTCATCATCGCACCCATGTACCAGGCGCTGCGCCGCCGCGGCGTGCGGTTCGAATTCTTCCACCGGGTCGACGGACTGCATCTGGACGAGGGGCGCCGGGTCGTCGACGCCATCACCATGGGCCGGCAGGTCCGGCTGGCCGACGAACGAACCCAGTACGAACCCTTGGTCACCGTCGGCAATCTGCCGGTCTTTCCCAACAGCCCCGACGTCCGCCAACTGGCAGAGCCCGACCGGGCCCGAATCACCGACTGGCACCTGCTCGAAACCCATTGGGGCCACGAGACCGACGTCGAATCACGCCGGCTGCGTCGCGGCATCGACTTCGACCGGGTGGTCGTGGCGACGTCGGTCGGCATGCTGCCGTACATCGCCGGCGAACTGCTCGACGACCAGCAGGCGTGGCGCGATATGACGTCTCACGTCCGAACCGTCGCCACCCAGTCGTTTCAGCTCTGGCTCCGCGCCGACGAGCGGACCCTCGGCTGGGACGAACCAGGAGTCACGACGGCCGGTTACATCCCGCCGTTCGAAACGTGGGCGTCGATGGGCCAGACCCTCTGGGCCGAACAATGGCCCGCCGACGATCAACCACGGTCGGTCGCGTACTTCTGCGGCACGCTCGCCGCAGAGCTGCCGCCGCAGCGCTACGACCCCGGCTATCTGCCCCGCCACCGCGCCCGGGTGCTCGCCGACGCCGTCCGGCATCTCGACCACAACGTCGCCACCTATCTGCCCGGTGCGGTGACCGCCCGCGGCTTCGACTGGCACCTCCTGTGCGGGGTGAACGGAGCCACGGGCGCCGCCGCGTTGAGCACCCAGCACGTCAGCGTCAACGTCGACCCGTCCGACCGTTACGTCCAGTCGGTGCCCGGCAGCGACCGCTACCGGCTACGCCCGGACGAAAGTGGCTACGACAACGTCGTGCTCTGCGGAGACTGGACGGACTGCGGCTGGAATGCCGGCTGCATCGAAGCCGCGGTCATCTCCGGACTTCAGGCGGCGAATGCGTTGCGCGGCCGCGGCCGGTTCCACCGGATCCGAGGCTGGCACCTGCCGTAGCGCGCGGGTTCAGTGTCGGCGCCGCTCCCGGTACGCCGCGACGTGCTGGCGGTTGCCGCAGTTGCCGGTGTCGCAGAAGATGCGGGATCGGTTGCGCGACATGTCGATCAGCACCGCGGTGCAATCCGACGCCGCGCAGGTCTTGAGCCGGCGCAGTTCCCCGGCGCGGATCAGGTCGGCGAGGGCCATCGCCATCTCGGCGCCCATGCGCTGGACCAGCGGGTCCTGATCGGCCGCCAGGTGCAGGTGCCACTCCGGATTCTCGGGGTGCCGCGTCAGCCAGGGCATGGCGCGGTTGTCGATGAGCAGGGCGTTGACCTGGCCGACCACGGCCTCCTCGTCGTCCGCCGCAGCCCACAACGACCCGAGACGCTCGCGCAGACCGTGTACCGCGGCCAGCTCCGCGTTGTCGCGATCGCGCCGCCCGGTCCAGCCGAAGTCGTTGAGATATTCGTCGAGGGACACCAGATCGGCCAGTTGGTCACCGTCGATCCGGTCGCTGTTGACCAACACGCACGCCGCGCGCAGCGTGAGCTCGGTGTCATGACTGAAATTCATTTGACTCGTTACACCCGCCCTCCGTAGCGTCATGACCAATCCCAACTTCACTCATTACATCATCGGAGGTGGCCCGTGACTGCGTCGAACGGCACCGCGGCCGGCCACTTCCGGACCGGCATGATCTTCGCCGTCGCATCGGCCTTCACCTTCGGGATGGCCGGCGCCCTCGGCAAGTCCCTGATCGAGGCGGGCTGGAGCCCCACGGCCGCGGTGGTCGCCCGGCTGACCGGCGGCGCGCTGGTCATGGCCGTGGTCGCGACGATCCTGCGCCGGGGCTGGGTACGTGAAGCGCTGAGCCACAAAGGGACGGTCGTCGCCTACGGCGCCATCCCGATCGCGGGCGCCCAGCTGTGCTACTTCAACGCCGTCACCTATCTGCCCGTCGGCGTGGCACTGCTGCTCGAGTACGCCGCGCCCCTGCTGGTGGTCGGCTGGGTGTGGGCCACGACCCGGCGCCGCCCCAGCACGCTCACGCTCGCCGGCGTCGCGATCGCCATCGCCGGCATCACGCTGGTGCTGGGCCTGGTCGGGCCCGGCAGCCACACCGGCGCCCAGATCAGCCTCGCCGGCATCGGCTGGGGCATGGGCGCCGCCGTCTGCGCCGCCTGCTACTTCGTCATGTCCGACAAGGCCAGCGCCGACGGCACCGGCCTGCACTCCATCACCCTGGCCACCGGCGGCCTGCTGGTCGGCGCCGTGACGGTGGCGCTGCTGGGCGTCTCCGGCGTCATGCCGCTCGCCTTCACCAGCCACGACACCACGCTGGCAGGCGCGACGACGTCCTGGCTGGTACCCGTGATCGCGCTGGCCATCGTGCCGACGGCGATGGCCTACACGTTCGGCATCATGGGCATCGCCCGCCTGCAGCCCCGGTTCGCCTCGCTGGTCGGACTGTCCGAGGTGATGTTCGCCGTGCTGTCGGCCTGGGCACTGCTGGGCGAGGCCATCACCGGAATCCAATTGCTGGGCGGCGCGGTGGTGCTTGCCGGCCTGGCGCTTGCCCGCCAGGGCGACCGCGGCGAAGCCACCTGGCACGACGACTGGCCCGACAGCCCGGAAGGTTTGCCAGCAGGGCAAACAATTGGCCGTAGCTGAGCACCATATGTGAAGATGGCCCGCGTGACCTTGCTCAGCACGTCGGTCCGAGTGGCCGCAATCGCCGCCGCCGTCATCTCCGGAACCGCACTGCTGCCGTCGGCACCGGCCCAGGCAGACCCCTGCCCGAACATCGAGGTGATCTTCGCCCGCGGCACGCACGACGATCCCGGCATGGGCCGTGTCGGCTCGGTACTGGTCGACGCGCTGCAGCCCCTGGTCGGCAACCGCACCGTCACCGGCTACGCCGTCGAATACCCGGCGTCCTACGACTTCCTCACCGCGCAGGACGGTGCGACGGACGCGCAGAACCGCATCGCGACCATGGCGCAGCAGTGCCCCAGCACCAAGATCGTGCTCGGTGGCTACTCGCAGGGCGCTGCGGTGGTCGACATGCTGGCCGGCGTTCCGCCGCTCGGTGACCGGATCGGCGATGTCGGCTCGGCACCGCCGCTGCCCACGGAACTCGCGAACCGCGTCGCGGCGGCCGCCGTATTCGGTAACCCGTCAGCCAAGTTCAGCCATCCGCTGGACTCCATCGGCCTGTTCTCGAACCGCTCGGTGGACCTGTGCCTGTGGGGCGACCCGATCTGCTCGCGTGGCCGAAACCCGTTCGCGCACTCGCGCTATGAGTCGTCCGAGTACATCGGGCAGGCCGCGCAGTTCATCGCATCCCGCGTCTGACCGGCCGCCGAGCGGCCGTCGCGGGAGCACATCGGGAGTCGCGGTTAGGATTCGGTGTGATCATCAGTGCACTGCGCCGGGCCTTCGCCGGCACCGCAACCACCGTCGTCATGGCCGGCATCACTGTGCTGACGCCTCCGTCCCTGGGTGCCGTCGGCACCGCCGCAGCGGCCAACTGCCCCGACATCGAGGTGACGTTCGCCCGCGGCACGTCCGAAGATCCGGGCCTGGGCCGGGTCGGCGGCGCGTTCGTCAATCAGCTGCGCAACAAGGTCGGCGGCCGGTCGGTCGGGGCCTATGCCGTGGTCTACCCGGCGTCGTACGACTTCCTGGCCGCGGCTGACGGCGCCAACGACGCCAGCGCCCACATCCAGTGGATGGCCGAGAACTGCCCGGGCACCCGGCAGGTGCTCGGCGGCTACTCGCAGGGCGCCGCGGTGATGGACGTCATCGGCGCCATCCCGGTTCCGGGCATCGGTTTCAACAACCCGCTGCCGCCCGAGGCCGCCGGCCACGTCGCGGGGATCGCGGTGTTCGGCAACCCGTCCGCCAAGTTGGGCCTGCCGCTGACGGCGAGCCCGGTGTGGGGCGGCAAGGTCATCGACCTGTGCAACGCGGGCGATCCGATCTGCCAGACCGACGGTCAGAGCGTGCCGGCGCACAAGAGCTATGCGGGTGGCCCGACCAACGAAGCGGCCAACTTCGTCGCCGGATTGTTGTAAGGCTGGCATCTTTTCTCGACGAGACCGTCAATTCGTCGGGATACCATCGGATTTGTGATTGGCCGCCGGACGCTGTGTGTGCTGATCACCATTCTGACTGTCGGCACCATCCCAATGTCCGTGCTAATGACGGACATTGGGGTGGCCAACGCCGCTGCCACATGTGCGCCCGCTGAGGTCGTGTTCGCGCGCGGCAGGATGGAGCCGCCCGGTCCCGGACAGGTCGGCGCCGCGTTCGTCACCGCGCTGCGTCAGCTCCGCGGCCCGAATATCGGTCTGTACCCGGTGAATTACCCCGCAGACACCCAGGTCGACATGGGCGCCAACGACATGAGCCGGCGCGTGCAATGGCTCGCCCGCAACTGCCCGGCGACCAAGATCGTGCTCGGCGGTTACTCATTGGGCGCCGCCGCCACCGATCTGGTTATCGCGGTACCGATTTCGGCCTTCACTTTCAACAGCCCCCTGCCGCGGGGCGCCGATCAGCACATCGCAGCCGTGGCGCTCTTCGGCAATGGCGCCAATTGGGCCCTGCCCATCACCGCGCTGAGCCCGACGTATCAGAATCGGACCATCGATCTCTGCCATTCGGACGACCCGGTCTGCAACCCGAGCAGCCCCTACAAATGGCGTTCCGAGTGGCAGGATCACCTCGCGCCGGGCTACATCAAGTCCGGCATGGTGAGCCAGGCCGCGAAGTTCGTGGCGGCGCGCCTGTGACGCGCCGCTAGACTCCAGCCATGACCCCCCGCTCCGTCATGACGTCCGTCCGGTCTGCCGTCGCCCTGGCCGGCGCGGCAGCGTCGGTTGCCACCGGCCTCGTGGCTGCGACGGCCGCGGCCCCGGTAGATGTCATCGGCGCCGCAGTGGCGGACCCGTGCCCGCAGGCCGAGGTGATCTTCGCGCGCGGCCGCAACGAGCGACCGGGCGTCGGCCGGGTGGGAGGCGCATTCGTCGATGCGCTGCGCGCCAAGACACCGCTGAACGTCGGGGTCTACGCGGTGAACTACCCCGCCAACGTCGAAATCGCCCAGGGTGCCAACGACATCAGCTCGCGCATTCAGGACATGGCGGCACGATGCCCCGACACGCGATTGATCATCGGCGGTTACTCGCTGGGTGCGGCGTCGGCGGCCGTGGCATTGTCCTCCGACGGCAAGGGATTCGGGTTCAACCGGCCGCTGCCGCCCGGGATGGACACCCACATCGCGGCCGTCGCACTGTTCGGCAACGTCACCCACCGCATGGGCGGCTCCAACATCGGCCCGGCCTACCTGGATCGCACCATCGACCAGTGCAACGGCGCTGATCCCGTGTGCATGGCCGGACTTCCGCAAACCATCACACAGCTGCAGGGCGACTGGCAGAACCACCTACAGGACGGCTACATCGGGTCCGGCATGGTCGATCAGGCCGCCGACTTCGTCGCCGCCCGCTTGGCCCCGCCGCCACCGCCGGCCCCGTGAGCTAGTCGAGAGTACGTAAATCCCGGGTGACGGCGATCCGCGACGCCAGCTGATCGTCGGGCGGGTAGTCCACCGAGACGAGGGTCAGCCCCCGCGCGGGCGCGGCGGCGTACTCGCTGGACCGGCTGTCGGCCGCCAAAAGGCCTGCGATCCAACCGGGTTCGCGACGGCCCTCCCCCACTGCGAGCAACGCGCCGACCAGGGAGCGCACCATGTTCCAGCAGAAGGCGTCGGCCGTCACGTGGGCGGTGACCAGATCACCCGAGCGCTGCCAGTCGAGCCGCTGCAGATCCCGGATGGTCGTCGCGCCCTCCCGGAATCGGCAGAACGCGGCAAAATCCTGCAGGCCCAACAACTCCTGCGATGCGGCCGTCATCGCGTCCAGATCGAGCGGCCGCGACCACGGCGTGATGAAGCGGGCCTGTTGCGGCTCAACACCATACGGCGCCAGCGACAACCGGTATTCGTAGTGCCGCCGCAACGCGGAGAACCGGGCGTCGAATCCCGGTGCGGCCCGCACGATCTGGCGGACCCGCACATCGGCGGGCAGGAACCGCGCGAGCCGGCGCACCAGCGGCAGGAACTCGGGATCGTCGGGGCGGGGCGTCCGCGGATAGACGAATCGCAGTGCGGCGGAAGGCACGTCGACATGCGCAACCTGTCCGGTGGCGTGTACCCCGGTGTCGGTCCGGCCGGCGGTAACCAGGCGCACCGGCTCCCGGAACACCGTCGACAGCGTCTCCTCGATGACACCCGCGACGGTGCGCTGCCCGGTCTGCGGTGCCCAACCGGCGAATTCGGTGCCGTCGTAAGAAATATCGAGCCGCAAACGAACATGCCCGCTACCTGATTCGGTAGCGGGCATGTCGTTCACAGCGTGATTAGGACTTGGCCTCATCCTCGGTCGCCTCAGCCTCGGCCTCAGCGGTCTGAGCGTCGGCGATGCCCTCGTCAGCAGCCTCGACCTCGGCAACCGGAGCCTCGACAGCGGCTTCCTCAGCGGGAGCCTCGGACTCGGCGGCCTTCGCCTGAGCGGCGGCCGCACGACGGGCGCGGTCGGCCTCGGAGACGACGGTCTTCTCCCGAACCAGCTCGATCACGGCCATGGGGGCGTTGTCGCCCTTGCGGTTCTCGACCTTGATGATGCGGGTGTAGCCGCCCTCGCGGTCCGCGAAGTGCGGTGCGATCTCGGCGAACAGGGTGTGCACCACGTCCTTGTCGCGGATCTTCTTCATCACCTCGCGCCGGTTGTGCAGCGCGCCCTTCTTGGCGTGGGTGATGAGCTTCTCGGCGTACGGACGCAACGCCCGGGCCTTGGCATCAGTGGTCTTGATGCGGCCGTGCTCGAACAGCGAGGTGGCCAGGTTGGCCAGGATCGCGGCCTGGTGCGACGACGACCCGCCGAGGCGAGCACCCTTAGTGGGTTTGGGCATTGCAACTTCTCCTAATTGGGGCCGGCCCCCGTATCAGGTAGGGCCGGGACGGAACTTCTTCTTTACAGCTGTTCGGTTTCGGCGTAGTCCTGGTCGGCGTCCAGGTCATAGCTGGCATCGCTGTTCCAGGTGCCGGTGGCCACGTCGTAGCCGGCGACCTGCGACGGGTCGAACGTGGCGGGGCTGTCCTTGAGCGACAGACCCAGCTGGTGCAGCTTGATCTTGACCTCGTCGATGGACTTCTGGCCGAAGTTACGGATGTCCAGCAGGTCCGACTCGGTACGCGAGACCAGCTCGCCGACGGTGTGCACACCCTCGCGCTTGAGGCAGTTGTACGACCGCACGGTCAGCTCCAGGTCGTCGATCGGCAGCGCGAACGAGGCGATGTGGTCTGCCTCGGCCGGCGACGGGCCGATCTCGATGCCTTCGGCCTCGACGTTGAGCTCACGGGCCAGACCGAACAGCTCGACCAGCGTCTTGCCGGCCGAAGCCAGGGCGTCACGCGGGGCGATCGAGTTCTTGGTCTCGACATCCAGGATCAGCTTGTCGAAGTCGGTGCGCTGCTCGACGCGGGTGGCCTCCACCTTGTAGGTGACCTTCAGCACCGGCGAGTAGATCGAGTCGACCGGGATACGGCCGATCTCGGCACCCGAAGCCTTGTTCTGCACGGCCGGGACGTAACCGCGGCCGCGCTCGACGACGAGCTCGACCTCCAGCTTGCCCTTGTCGTTCAGGGTGGCGATGTGCATGTCCGGGTTGTGCACCGTCACACCGGCCGGGGGCACGATGTCACCGGCGGTGACGGCACCCGGGCCCTGCTTGCGCAGGTACATGGTGACCGGCTCGTCCTCTTCCGAGGAGACGACCAGGCCCTTGAGGTTCAGGATGATGTCGGTGACGTCTTCCTTGACCCCGGGGACGGTGGTGAACTCGTGCAGGACACCGTCGATGCGGATGCTGGTGACCGCTGCGCCCGGAATGGACGACAGCAGCGTGCGCCGCAGCGAGTTGCCCAGGGTGTAACCGAAGCCCGGCTCCAGCGGCTCGATGGTGAACCGCGACCGGTTGTCGGCCAGCACATCCTCGGACAGGGTGGGTCGCTGAGAAATCAGCATTTTTCCTTCTCCTTCTCGGCACCCGCTATTTGATGCCGGTTGGTTGGCGCCCGCCCGGGATTGGGCGGGCCACCAGGACTCGAATTACTTCGAGTAGAACTCGACGATCAGCTGCTCGGTGAGCGGCACGACGATCTGGGCGCGCTCGGGCAACTGGTGCACGAGGATGCGCTGACGCTCGCCGACAACCTGCAGCCACGACGGCACCGGACGCTCACCGGCGACCTCGCGCGCGATCTGGAACGGCAGGGTGTTCAGCGACTTCGGCTTGACGTCGATGATGTCGTACTGCGACACCCGGTAGCTCGGGATGTTCACCTTGACACCGTTGACGGTGAAGTGACCGTGGCTGACCAGCTGACGGGCCATGCGGCGGGTACGGGCCAGACCGGCGCGGTACACGACGTTGTCCAGACGGCTTTCGAGGATCTGCAGCAGGTTCTCACCGGTCTTGCCGGCCTTGCGGTTGGCTTCCTCGTAGTACTTGCGGAACTGCTTCTCCATGACGCCGTAGGTGAAGCGAGCCTTCTGCTTCTCCTGCAGCTGGGTGCGGTATTCGCTCTCCTTGATCCGCGCGCGGCCGTGCTGGCCGGGCGGGTAGGGGCGCTTTTCGAACGACTGATCGTCACCGACGAGGTCGACGCCGAGGCGGCGCGACTTGCGGGTCGCGGGTCCGGTATAACGAGCCATTTTTCAGATCCTCCCTAGACCCGGCGCCGCTTGGGCGGACGGCAGCCGTTGTGCGGCTGCGGGGTGACGTCGGAAATCGCGCCGACCTCGAGGCCGGCGGCCTGCAGCGAACGGATCGCAGTCTCGCGGCCCGAACCCGGACCCTTCACGAAGACGTCGACCTTCTTGACACCGTGCTCCTGCGCCTTGCGGGCAGCGTTCTCGGCGGCGAGCTGCGCGGCGAACGGGGTGCTCTTGCGCGAACCCTTGAAGCCGACGTGACCCGACGAGGCCCAGGCGATGACGTTGCCCTGGGGATCGGTGATCGAGACGATGGTGTTGTTGAACGTGCTCTTGATGTGAGCGGCGCCGTGCGGGACGTTCTTCTTTTCCCGGCGACGAGTGGGCTTGCCGCGCTTGGAAGCAGCGCCGGCTTTCTTGGTGGGTGCCATTTACTTACCTGGCCTTCTTCTTGCCGGCGATGGTGCGCTTCGGGCCCTTGCGGGTACGCGCGTTGGTCTTGGTGCGCTGGCCACGCACGGGCAGGCCACGACGGTGGCGCAGGCCCTGGTAGCAACCGATCTCGATCTTGCGACGGATGTCGGCCTGCACCTCGCGGCGCAGGTCACCCTCGACCTTGAGGTTGCCTTCGATGTAGTCGCGCAGCTGGGTCACCTGGTCGTCGGTGAGGTCCTTGGTGCGCAGGTCCCGGTCGATGCTGGTGGCGGCCAGGATTTCCTGGCTGCGGGTACGGCCGATGCCGTAGATGTAGGTCAGCGCGATCTCCATGCGCTTGTCACGCGGGAGATCAACGCCCATGAGGCGTGCCATCAGGCAGTGTTCCTTTTCGTTGCGGAGGTCTGATCCCAGTCCGTTCCCCGTCTTGATCGGGGTCCGGCCTCCGTGCCGGACGTGGTTGAGGGCCGTCTGCCCTCAGTGGTACTGGGAGGTCTGCATTCAGTTTTGGGTGCTGCTTGAGCTGGTCTTTAGCCCTGCCGCTGCTTGTGCCGCGGGTCAGAGCAGATCACCATGACCCGGCCGTGGCGGCGGATCACCCTGCACTTGTCGCAGATCGGCTTGACGCTCGGGTTCACCTTCACGACTTAGCGATCCTTTTCTCGGTTCTGAATTGATGGTGCTCGGGCGGTTACTTGTAGCGGTACACGATGCGGCCACGGGACAGGTCGTACGGAGAGAGCTCCACTACGACACGGTCCTCCGGCAGGATGCGGATGTAGTGCTGCCGCATCTTGCCGGAGATGTGGGCGAGCACCTTGTGACCGTTCTCCAGCTCAATGCGGAACATCGCATTGGGCAGGGGCTCGATCACGCGACCCTCGACCTCGATGGCGCCGTCTTTCTTGGCCATACTCTTTGGTAATCCTCTGGTTCTTCGGTTTCGTATCTCATACGCCCGTGCTTGGCGCAGACCCCACCCCGGCTACAAGAACGTGGACTTAATGCCAGGAAATTCCGGGGAACTTCAGAACAGAGCACGCAAAGAGCCGGCGCAGAAGCTGCACCGTTGGTCCACGATACCCGCTCGGACCCCAGGGACCAAAATCCGCGGAGCACCCCGCCAGACCCCAGGTGGGCGCATCGTCTTCGCAAGTCAGGGCGCATAATGAACAGCGATGACTGGACCCGCTTCCCCGGCTCGCAATCCGGTGATTCTCACCGTTGACGATGATCCCGCAGTGTCCCGGGCCGTCGCCCGCGACCTGCGCAAACACTACGGTGAGCGTTATCGGATCGTACGCGCCGAATCTGGACAGGACGCGCTGGTCGCGATCAACGAGCTGCAGCTACGGGGCGACACCGTGGCGATGTTCATCGCGGACTACCAGATGCCCGAGATGAACGGCATCGACTTCCTGGAACTGGCCATGGACGTGTTCCCGCTGGCCCGCCGTGTGCTGCTGACCGCGTACGCGGACACCCATGCCGCGATCAACGCCATCAACCTGGTCGACCTGGACCACTATCTGCTCAAGCCATGGGACCCGCCCGAGGAGAAGCTGTACCCGATCATCGACGGCCTGCTGGAGGCCTGGCATGAGGTCGGCGACCGTGCCGTCCCCCACACCAAGGTGATCGGCCACCGGTGGAATCCCCGCTCGTGGGAGGTCCGCCAGTTCCTGGCCCGCAACCAGCACTACTACCGCGCGTACGCGTCGGACGAGCCCAAGGGCAAGCAGCTGCTGACCGCCGCCGGCCTGGACGGGCTGGAGCTGCCGGTGGTGATCTCCGAGCAGGGCGAGACGCTGGTCCAGCCGACCGACGCGCAGCTGGCCGGGATGCTCGGCCTGTCGACCACGCCGTCACTGGAGATGTACGACCTGGCCGTCATCGGCGGCGGACCGGCCGGCCTGGCGGCTGCGGTTTACGGCGCGTCCGAGGGGCTGCGCACGGTCCTGATCGAGCGCACCACCACCGGCGGGCAGGCGGGCCGCAGCTCGCGCATCGAGAACTACCTGGGCTTCGAGACGGGTATCTCGGGCGCCGAGCTGACGACGTCGGCGCGGCGGCAGGCCGAGCGGTTCGCCGCCGAGGTCATCACGACCCGCGAGGTCGTCGGGCTGGACGTCTCGTCGCTGGCCAGCAAGACGCTGACCTTCGACGACGGCCGGAGCATCACCGCGCGGTCGGTCATCCTGGCCACCGGCGTCGACTACCGGCATCTGCAGGTCGCCGGGTGCTGGGAGGACCCCGACAGCGTCGGCAACAGCTTTGTCGGCAACGGCGTCTTCTACGGCGCCTCGGTGTCGCAGGCCTCCGAATGCGCGGGCGAGGACGTCTACATCGTCGGCGGCGCGAACTCGGCCGGCCAGGCCGCGATGTTCATGTCGCAGCAGGCCAAGTCGGTGACGCTGCTGGTGCGCGGCAAGTCGCTCGAGGCGTCGATGTCCTACTACCTGATCCAGCAGATCGAGAACACGCCGAACATCAGCGTCCGGACCTGTACCGAGGTGGTCGACACCTGCGGCGAGGACGGGCACCTGACCGGGCTGTGGCTGCTGAACAACGCCACCGGCGAGCGCGAGCACGTCGAGTCCACGCGCCTGTGCTGTTTCATCGGCGCCACCCCGCGCACGCAGTGGCTCGAGAACGCCGGCATCGCCCGCGACGACCACGGCTTCATCCTCACCGGCCCGGATCTCAAGGACGTCTGCGGCTGGAACCTGGACCGGCCCCCGCACCACCTGGAAACAAGTGTGCCCGGTGTGTTTGTTGCAGGTGATGTCCGCGCTGAATCGGCCAAACGGGTCGCAGCCGCGGTTGGCGAAGGCTCGATGGCAGTGATGCTGGTGCACCGGTATCTGGCCGAGACGTAGGAGGAGACCGGTATGGGCGAGACGTGCGCACGGAGTGAGCTGAAAACGCTGTTCCTGTTCGAGGCGTTGACCGACGAGCAGTTGGACACGCTGTGCGCCAACGGTCACATCGCGACGTTCGAGCCCGGCCCGGTATGCACCGAGGGGGAACCGGCCACCTGCTTCTACGTCATGCTCGACGGCGAGCTCGTGATGTCGATGAAGTCCGGCGGCATCGACATCGAGACCAACCGCACCTCCATGCGCGGCGTGTACTGCGGCGCCTGGTCGGCCTACATTCCTGACGAGCAGCCGGTCTACGAGGCGTCGGTGCGGGTGACCAAGCCGTCGCGCTTCTTCGTCCTCGACGCCAACGCCTACGCCGACTTCATGCGCAAAGAGTTCCCGATGGCGGTGCACCTGCTGGAGGGCCACAAGGTCGGTGGCCGCCGTGGGCGGCAGATCGTCGGCCAACGCGAAAAGCTCCTCGCCCTCGGCCAGCTCTCGGCGGGGCTGACCCACCAGCTCAACAACCCGGCTGCCGCGACCGCCCGCGCCGTCGCCGACCTGCACGACCGGATCGGCAAGATGCGCCACAAGCTGGCCATGCTGGCCGACGGCCAGGTGAGCCCGCAGTCGCTGCGGGTGCTGGTCGGCATCCAGGAGGGCATCGCCGAGCAGGTGGCCAAGGCCAGGACCCAGGAACTGTCGGCCATCGAGGCGTCCGACCGCGAAGACCAGATCGGCGAATGGCTGGAGGACCACGACATCGCGTCCGCCTGGGACTACGCCCCGACCTTTGTCGACGCCGGTCTGGATGTCGCTTGGCTGGAAGGCATTTCGTCGTCCATCGGCAGCGCCGACTCCTCGGCGACGTTGCAGGGCGCGCTGGGCTGGCTGAAGTACACCATCGACACCGAGCTGCTGATGTGTGAGATTTCCGAAGCGAGCAAACGGATTTCGACACTGCTGGCCGGCGCCAAGCAGTACTCCCAGATGGACCGGGCCCCCTACCAGAACGCCAACGTGCACGACCTCCTGCGCAGCACGCTGATGATGTTCGGTGACCGCATCGGCAAGGACGGCACCACCTGCGTCAAGGTGGTCAAGGAGTACGACCCGGCGCTGCCCGAATTGCAGTGCTACCCAGCCGATCTGAACCAGGTGTGGACGAACATCATCGACAATGCACTACAGGCCATGAAGGGCTGCGGCGTGCTGACGATCCGCACCAAGCGCATCGGCGACGACACCGTCCGCATCGAGATCAACGACAACGGCCCGGGCATTCCGCCCGACGTCATCGAGCGCATCTTCACCCCGTTCTTCACCACCAAGCCGTTCGGTGAAGGCACCGGGCTCGGACTCGACCTGGCCTGGCGCATCATCTGCGAGAAGCACCACGGAAACATCTACGTCGAGTCCAAACCGGGCGACACCACGTTCATCGTCACGTTGCCCGTGCACGCGCCTGCGCCGGAAGAGTTCCCGGCCGTGGCAGCGGGATAGTTCGGCTCACCGCGCGCCGAACGGAATAGCCGCCCGCGCCCGGTAGTTGCCGCAGAGGTGACCAAACCAGACCTTGGACGCTACGGCGTATTCGGGCGCGGCGCGACGCCGCAACAGGCAGCAGAAATCGAGGCGCTGGGCTACGGCGCCATCTGGGTCGGGGGATCCCCGCCCGCGGAACTGGACTGGGTTGAGCCCCTGCTCGGCGCGACGGAGCGACTGAAGGTCGCGACCGGCATCGTCAACATCTGGACGGCGGCGGCCGGACCGGTGGCCGAATCGTTCCACCGCATCAACACCGCCTATCCGGGCCGCTTCCTGCTGGGCATCGGTGTCGGGCACCGGGAGGCCATCGCCGAGTACAAGAAGCCGCTCGACGCCCTCACCGAGTACCTCGACAAACTCGACGAGTACGGCGTGCCGAAGGAGCACCGCGTCGTGGCCGCACTCGGCCCGCAGGTGCTGAAGCTGTCGGCCCGGCGCAGCGCCGGCGCCCACCCCTACCTGACCACCCCGGAGCACACCGCCCAAGCGCGGGAGTTGATCGGGCCGGACGCGTTCCTGGCGCCCGAGCACAAGGCGATCCTCACGACCGATGCGGACAAAGCCCGCGCGGTCGGGCGGCAGGCCCTGGAGATTTATCTCAATCTGAACAATTACCTCAACAGCTGGAAGCGGTTGGGGTTCACTGACTCTGACGTCGCCAAGCCCGGCAGTGACGAGCTCGTCGACGCGGTGGTCGCGTACGGTACCGTCGACGCGATCGCCGCCCGGCTGAAGCAGCACCTCGACGCCGGCGCCGACCACGTACCGGTTCAGGTGCTGACATCGCCGGAGAAACTGGTACCCGCACTGACCGAACTCGCCGGCCCGCTGGGCCTGCGGTAACTGGAGGGATCACGCATGAGCAAGCTGGATCTGGGCCGCGTCGGGGTGTGGACGTTCGGCGCCCCGACACCCGAGCAGGCCGCCGAGATCGAGAAGCTGGGGTACGGCGCGGTGTGGCCGGGCGGCTCCCCCGCCGGCGACCTGGCGTTCGTCGAGCCGATCCTGGCCGCAACGGAGAAACTGCAGGTGGCCACCGGCATCGTCAATGTGTGGACGGCACCGGCCGCTCAGGTCGCCGAGTCGTACCACCGGATCGAGGCCGCCTACCCGGGACGGTTCGTACTGGGCGTCGGCATCGGCCACCCCGAGCACACCAAGGAGTACCGCAAGCCCTACGACGTCCTCGTCGAGTACCTGGACGAGTTGGACGCCGCGGGCGTTCCGGTCGCGCGCCGGGTCGTCGCGGCCCTCGGCCCGAAAGTGTTGCGGCTGGCGGCCGATCGCAGCGCCGGTGCGCACCCGTACCTCACCACCCCCGAGCACACCGCCGAGGCGCGCCAGCTCATCGGGCCGGACGCGTTCCTGGCACCCGAGCACAAGGTGGTGCTGACCGACGGTTCGGCCGAGGCCACCGCGGAGGCGCGGGCCATCGGCCGGCAGACCGTCGACTTCTACCTGAATCTCAGTAACTACCTGAACAATTGGCGCCGGCTCGGCTTCTCCGAAGACGACATCGCCAAGCCGGGCAGCGACGCGTTGATCGACGCGGTGGTCGCGCACGGCACGCCTGAAGCCATCGCCGCACGGCTCACTGAGCATCTCGACGCCGGCGCCGATCACGTGACCGTTCAGGTGCTGGGCGGCTGGGACAAGCTGGTGCCGACGCTGACGGCGCTGGCGGGTCCGCTGGGCTTACGCGGATAGCCTGGCGCTCAGCGCTTTTGGCCTTGACCGTCCTGCTGGCCGTCGTGCCGTTCGTGGTGCTGCCAGATGCGGCGCAGCCAGTCCCAGTGCGGCGGGCGTTGCGTCGGCTTCGGGGCCTCGGCGGCGGGCGGCACGGCAGCCGACTGCGGCGGCACGACGGCCTTCGGCGGGACGACGACAGGCCCGCTCACCGCACTGGTGACCGGCGCCGGTGCCGGACCGGCCACATGATTGGCGGTCGGCATCGGGGCCGGCGCCGGCGCGACGTACGGAGCTGACCGCGTGTGGTCGACGACGGCCAGAGGTGTCGACGGTTCGTCGTTGCCGCCCAACAAGATCGCGCCGAGGGCGGCGGCGACGGTGACCCCGCCGAACACCATCGCGACGAGCGCGACGCGTGGGCTTTTCGGCAGCCGCGTCGACGCGACGGCTGTGGCCGGCCGCGAAGTCGGGTCCACGTGTTCTTCCGGCTCTCCCGCGTCGGCCAGTGACCAGGCCAGCGCACCGAACGGCATCGTCGGCATCCCGTGGAGGCTTCCGCTGGCCGGGTCGGATGAGTACTCCAGGTTCGGCAATGTGGCGGTCATGGCAGTGGACATGGCGTGCTCCTATGTCGTTCTCGCGGTCCCGGGTGGGCGGGCTCTCACAGGTAGGAGTCGCGCGGCACCCACGACGGGACAACTTTTGGCGGGCTTTGCTTCTCGGGCCGAAATCGGCCGGACTAGTAGATGATCGGCGGCTGCGTCGTCGTCACCGGTGCCGGCTCGATCGGCCCCACGGGGCCAGGGGGCAGCGGGCGCGGCGGCTTGTGCGTCGTCGTCGGCGGCGGGGTGGGCGACGGCGGCGGCTCGGTGATGACGGGCGGCGCCTGGCTGGGCGACGGCTGTTCGGAGACGACAGGCGGCCGCGGATGGTGCGTCGGCAACGGCCGCGGCGACGGCTGGGGCGTCACGACCGGCGCGGCCGGCGGCAGCGGCACCGGCGACTGCTGCGGCGGCGGGACCGCCCGAGGCGGAAGGATCGTCGTCGGCTCGACGGGCGCGGTGACGACGGCGGTCGGGCTGGGCGGCGGCGGAGGCGCGACGGTCGTGGTCACCGCGTTTTCCGGCGTGGTGCTCGGTGGCGGGGTGACGGAGGTGGTGACCCCTTTCGGGGCGACGGGCGCGTTGGTTTCGTACCGCCAGGCGATGGTCAGCGCCAGCACGATCAGCGGGATACCGATCAGCAGCGACATCGTCAGCATCACGCGGCCATTCGGCTGACGGGTGGCGGGTTCCGCGGCGAGCCCGTCGGCCGCGGCGAACTGCTCGGTCGGCGCATCCGGCAGCGCACTCTGCGCCGCGGTGGGTGCGCTGCCCAGATCGGCCGAGGCCGAAGTCAGCTGAATCCGATTCAGCGTGCGGTCCCGTAGCCAGGTCGGCGCGGGGATGAACAGCGGGGTGCCGCCGAGCAGAGCGACCGGGTTGACCATCCGGCGACGGTCCTGATCGCACGTCGGGCAGCTCTCGATGTGCCGGGCGATCCGCTTGCGCATCAGGATGGTGAACGTCCCGTCCCATCCGGCGAGGATCGTGCCCAGCTCCACGCAGTTGTTGCCACTCTGGCCGCGTCGGGCGACCAACAGCGCGCCCAGTGAGCGTTCCATGGTGTCGCGCAGCCGCTGCATGATCTTCTTGGCGCTGGCGGTACTGACGCCGAGCGCCTCGGCAAGTTCGGGCCCCTCCAGTCCGTGGCGGTAACCCAACTCCAGCACCGCGCGATCACGGTCGGACAACCCGCCGGCCGCTTCGGCGACCAGTTTGGCCAGTTCGTTGCGGGCTGCCAGCGTGTCGGGCCCGGCGTCACCGGAAGCCTCTTCGGGCAGTTCCTCGGACGGCTCCTCGCGGCGGCGCTGCCGGATCCGGCGCAGCGCCTCGTTCCTGGCGATCGCGTACAACCAGGGGCGCAGCTTGTCGGGTTCCCGTAATTTGTCCAAAGCTGTTGCGGCAGTGCAGAACACGTCCTGGACGCAGTCGGCGGCGGCATCACGGTCCCGGACCATGCCCACACAGAAGTCGTGCAGCCGGTCGGCATAACGGTCATAAATGCCGGCAAATGCCATGCGGTCCCCGGCGAGCGCGGCGCCGACCAAGTCGGCGTCGCTGACAATGTCCCAATCTGGCACTGCGGTCATGAGACGGGCTCCCGTACCGAATCGTTCGCCGGTATGCGCTGATGCTAGTCCGGCGAAGGCGAGCTGGTTTGCCGAATCAACGAGCATCGGCGTTGGCTTCATTGAGGAGAACGAGAGCAGCCCGGACCCGGTTCAATACGGGACCCGGCTGCGTCTCGAATCCGCGCAGGCGGTGTGTCAGCACGGCCAGTCAGTGCTTCTTGTGGTCGGAGTGCTTCCAGTCCCAGTCGTACCAGTGCCAGTAGTAGTGGCAGTGCTCCCAGTCCCACCAGGCCCACGAGCAGTAGTCGTGGCCCCAGGTCTGCGGAGCAGGGATCGACGGCTGGGCTTGTGCGGTGCCCGCCGTCAGGCCCATGCCGGCCAGGGCCATGGTGCCGGACAGCAGCGCCGCCGCGGCGGCCCGCTTCGCAAGAGACTGCCGCTTGGCAGGGGTGTTGTGCCTCATTTCGCGCTCCTTGTTGGTGTTGCAGACGCCCCGTGCGGGCTCTGTCACAGGTAGGAGCGCGACCCCCGGACGCCGGGGACACTTTTTTCCGAAGAATCCGAATCGCCGCGAAAAAAGTTGTCAGACTCTGGCGCCGGCAGTGCTCATACCAGCATGAGCAACCATTCACACACCCCGTGGAACCCCGACACCGACAACACCATCGCGGCTGACGCCATCGACGCCGGCCCGCGTTCGGTGACATTCTCCAGGCTCGCCTACAGCGACCAACTCGACATACTCGATGCGCCGGAGGACGAGCCCACCGTCGCTGTCGGCACCGACGACGGCCGCTGGGCCCGGCGCCGCGTCGCACTCGCCCTGGGCGGTGCGGCCGGTGTGATCGTGGCGTCGGCCGCCGTGGCGTTCACCGCGATCAGTTCACTCGACGCCGGCACCTCCGTGGCGGCCGCCGGCGGCTCGACTGCCGTTCCCGCGGCCGCACCCGCGGTTCTGGTGCCGCCACCGTCGGCGCTGCCCGTGCCGTCCGCTCCGCAGGTCGCACCGGCCGCTCCGGTGGTACCCGACCACGTACCGGCGGCGGTGCCCCAGCGACCGGCCGCACCCGTCGTCACCGCGGCGCCCGCGGCCGCTCCCGCCCCGGAAGTCGCACCACCGGCTCCCGCACCCGAGGTGGTCCCGGCACCGCCCCTACAACCAATGCCCACGTTCCCGCCGATCGTCATCAATCTGCCGGCGCCGCCGGCGGCACCGCCGAAGCAACCACCCACCAAACCTGAACCGCCCGTACTGAAAGGCCCGCTCGCCATTCCGAGCCCCGGAAAGACCCCTCCCGTCAACCCGAACCTGCCTCTGGATGCCGGCTGACATCCGTCAGGCGCGAAAGCCCGCCACGGTGGTTACCGTGGCGGGCTTTCGCGTTGATCCTGTATTTACGGCGCGATTGTTCGAGTGGCACACGCCCTCACGTCAGGATCAACGACTCTGCGCGACGCAAACACGTTCACCCTGTACCCAGGGCACAGTTGTGCGAGTGGCTCGCGCCCTCACTTGAGGATCAACGACTCAACGCCGGCCGCCGGAACCCGCATCGCCGGTGGGAGGCGGCGGCGCTTCGAACGACGGCGGCGCAACCGACATCGGCGGACGCGTCACCGGTCCGGGCCTGCTGACCGGGTGATCCGGCGGTGCCGGTTGCGGTGCCGGTGTCGGTTCGGCGGCCGGCGAATCCTGCTGAGGCGGCGGCGGCTGACTCGGTATCACCGGCGGCGCAACAGTTTTGGTCGAGACCCCGGGCACCGGCGTCTCTGGCGCGCTGGACGGCGGCGGCGCGCTCCGCGGTGTGCTCGGCGGCGCGGAAATCGGCGTCGTCGCAGGCGTTTCCAAGGGAGCCGTGATGCCGCTGTCGATCCCGTGGCGGGCCGGCCCGGTCAGCGTCCAGACCAGACCCGCAACCAGCAGCAGCGCGCAGGCGGCGAGGCTGATCGGCAGAGCCAGCCGGCGCCGTTCGGCCGCGGGCGCGGCACCGGCGTCGGCCCCTGTCCCGGCGTCGGCGCCGGCAACCAGATCGGTTGTCCAACAGACCAACTGAATGTCCGCAAGCGTCGTATCCCGCAGTTCCTTCGGGGCCGGGATGAAGGGCATGGCACCCAGCAGCGCCGCCGGACTCACCCGGCGGCACCGTTCGGATTCGCACTCGGGGCACGATTCGATGTGCCGGGCGATGCGTTTGCGCATCAACACCGTCATCGCGCCGTCCCAACCATCGAGCACCGCAGCAAGATCCGGGCATCGCGCCGGGTCCTGCCGTGTCTGCCGGGCCACCAGTAACGCGCCGAGCGATCGGCCGACCATCTCCCGCGCCCGGTGGGTCAGAGTGTTTGCGGTAGCCGCGCTCACGCCGAGCGCCTTGCCCAGTTCCGGTCCGTCGAGCCCGTGGCGGTAGCTCAGTTCGATGACCTCGCGGTCGCGGTCGGACAGGCCACCGCAGGCCTCGCGGATCAATTGGGCCAGGTCGTCCTGCTCGGCCAGGGCGTCTGGGCCGGCATCGACCGATGCACTGTCCAGGTACTCGTCGTCGGTCGGTTGTTCGAGCTTGCGGCGCTGAATGTGTCGCAAGGCCTGAGAGCGCGACACCGCGTACAACCACGGCCGCAGCTTCTCGGGCTGACGGAGCTTCGACAACCCGGTCGCCGCGGTACAGAACGCCTCGTGCACGCAGTCGGCAGCGGCGTCGCTGTCCCTGACCATGCGCACGACGAAGTCGTTGAGGCGGTCCGCGTAACGGTCGTAGATCGCGGCGAACGCCGCGCGGTCGCCTGAGGCGGCCGCGCGGGCGAGTTCCTCGTCGGGTGCTTCGTCCCAATCGATAAGCGCGCTCATCGGCGCGTTCCCCTCAAAATCAGTAGTAGTAGTTGCTGTAGAAGCCGTTGTCGCAGTTGACATTGACGTCCCAGGTCCGGTTGAGCGGAACGCCCGGCACGAAGAAGGCGGCCTTGCCGGCCGGGTCCTGGTACGCCCTGGTGCTGAACCAGTCCGACGTGTAGGTGCACCAGGTGCTGCCACTACCGCCCTGCCAGCTGATCCAGATGCCACCGATCTTCGGCACGAAATTCAGTCCCACCTGATTCGCCTGCGCGGTGCCGGCACCCATCAGCGCAACCGGAATCGATACCGCTGCGGCCATTCCAGCAACGAGGCGCTTCAGCCTGGCAGTTGACATGTGCTCCACCTTCCCTCTGCTCGGCCCGGTTGGCCTCGCTTGTATGTAGGAGCATTTCGCCGCATCAATCCTGACAAGTTTTTCGGCGATTGGTCAGGCATCCGCAAAGAAGTCGGATATTTCGGGAATCCCGCTGAGCAACCACAGCGGGCTACCGCACGCCAAACCGCTCTCGGTAACCCCTTGCCAACACCGGATCCGAATTACTAGGATATGCAAGTATCCCGGCGCGTGAGCCGAGAATCCCGAACTCTCCATAACTTTGGACGGACGTCATGACCACCCAGATTCCGCACTTCATCAACGGCCGGCGCACCACCGGCGAATCGACCCGCACCGCCGACGTGCTCAACCCCAGCACCGGCCAGACCCAGGCCCAGGTGCTCCTGGCATCGGCCAATGACGTCGACGCCGCAGTCGCGGGTGCCGTTGTCGCACAACGGGAATGGGCGTCGTGGAACCCGCAGCGCCGGTCGCGTGTGCTGATGAAGTTCATCGACCTGGTGAACCAGAACAAGGACGAGTTGGCCCGCCTGCTCTCGCTGGAACACGGCAAGACGTTCGAGGACTCCCTCGGCGACATCCAGCGCGGCGTCGAGGTCATCGAATTCGCCGTCGGCATCCCGCACCTGATGAAGGGTGAGTTCACCGAGGGCGCCGGCGCCGGCATCGATGTCTACTCGATGCGCCAGCCCCTGGGCGTCGTCGCCGGCATCACGCCGTTCAACTTCCCCGCGATGATCCCGCTGTGGAAGGCCGGACCCGCGCTGGCCTGTGGCAACGCCATCATCATCAAGCCCTCCGAGCGCGACCCCTCGGTGCCGCTGCGCCTCGCCGAGCTGTTCATCGAGGCCGGCCTGCCGGCCGGTGTCCTGCAGGTGGTCAATGGTGACAAGGAGGCCGTCGACGCCATCCTGGCGCACCCCGACATCAAGGCCGTCGGCTTCGTCGGCAGCACCGACATCGCGCAGTACATCTACTCGAACGCCGCCGCCAACGGCAAGCGCGCGCAGTGCTTCGGTGGCGCCAAGAACCACATGATCGTGATGCCCGACGCCGACCTGGACCAGGCCGTCGATGCCCTGATCGGCGCCGGGTACGGCAGCGCCGGCGAGCGGTGCATGGCCATCAGCGTCGCCGTCCCGGTCGGCGAGGAGACCGCAAACCGCTTGCGCAACAAGCTCGTCGAGCGCGTCAACCAGCTGCGGGTCGGGCACAGCCTGGACCCGAAGGCCGACTACGGCCCCCTGGTCACCGGTGCGGCGCTGGAGCGCGTGCGGGGCTACATCGCCCAGGGCGTGGACGCCGGCGCCGAGCTCGTGGTCGACGGCCGCGAACGCGCCAGCGACGACCTCACGTTCGACGATGCGGACCTGTCCGGTGGCTTCTTCCTCGGCCCCACCCTGTTCGACCACGTCACCCCCGACATGTCGATCTACACCGACGAGATCTTCGGCCCCGTCCTGGTGATCGTCCGCGCCCACGACTACGAGGAGGCGCTGCGCCTGCCGTCGGAGCACGAGTACGGCAACGGCGTCGCGGTGTTCACCCGCGACGGCGACACCGCCCGCGACTTCGTCTCGCGCGTGCAGGTCGGCATGGTCGGCGTCAACGTGCCGATCCCGGTTCCGGTGTCCTACCACAGCTTTGGCGGCTGGAAGCGGTCCGGCTTCGGCGACCTCAACCAGTACGGGACGGCGTCGATCCAGTTCTACACCAAGGTCAAGACCGTCACCGAGCGCTGGCCGTCGGGCATCAAGGACGGGGCCGAGTTCTCGATCCCGACCTTCAAGTAAGGGCCTGCGTTGAGCATCGACCTTTTCGGACTGGACGACGACGAACGCGTGATCGCCGAAACGGCGGCCGCTTTCGCCGAAAAACGGCTGGCGCCAAACGCTTTGGCGTGGGATGCCGACGAGCACTTCCCCACCGACGTCCTGCGGGAAGCGGCCGAACTGGGCATGGCGGCCATCTACTGCAACGACGACGTCGGCGGCAGCGGGCTGCGCCGGCTGGACGGTGTGCGCATCTTCGAGCAACTCGCCACCGCCGATCCGACGATCGCGGCGTTCCTGTCCATCCACAACATGTGCGCGTGGATGGTGGACAGCTTCGGCACCCCGGAGCAGCGCAAGACGTGGCTGCCCAAGCTGGCCTCGATGGAGGCCATCGCCAGCTACTGCCTCACCGAACCGGGCGCCGGCAGCGACGCGGCGGCCTTGCGCACCAAGGCCGTTCGTGACGGTGACCACTACGTACTCGACGGGGTCAAGCAGTTCATCTCGGGCGCGGGCGTCTCGGACGTCTACGTCGTGATGGCCCGGACCGGGGCCGACGGACCGCGGGGCATCTCGGCCTTCATCGTCGAAAAGGACACGCCGGGACTGAGTTTCGGCGCCAACGAGGAGAAGATGGGCTGGCACGCCCAGCCCACCGCCCAGGTGATCCTCGAAGGTGTGCGGGTGCCCGCCGAAGCCATGCTCGGCGGCTCGGATGGCGAGGGCACCGGCTTCTCCATCGCGATGAACGGCCTCAACGGGGGCCGCATCAACATCGCCGCCTGCTCCCTGGGCGGCGCGCAGGCCGCCTACGACAAGGCGCTCGGCTACCTGGCCTCGCGTGAGGCCTTCGGCGGAGCACTGATCGACGAGCCGACCATCCGGTTCGCCCTCGCGGACATGGCGACCGCGCTGGAGACCTCGCGAAACATGTTGTGGCGGGCGGCAACCGCACTCGACACCAACAATCCGCGCAAGGTCGAACTGTGCGCCATGGCGAAGCTCCACGTGACCGAGGCCTGCTACACGGTGGCCGACCAGGCTTTGCAGTTGCACGGCGGCTACGGCTACCTGCGCGAGTACGGGCTGGAAAAAATCGTCCGCGATCTCCGGGTGCACCGCATCCTGGAGGGGACGAACGAGATCATGCGCGTGGTCATCGGTCGGGCCGCCTCGACCGCCGCACGCAACTGAGCGATTTGTGCACGAAAATCCGCGGTGAGCGCGGGAAATCGTGCACAAATCGCCGAGAACTCTAGGGAGGACACACTGATGGCGACGATCGCATTTCTCGGGCTGGGCCACATGGGCGGCCCGATGGCCGCCAACCTCATCGCGGCCGGGCACACCGTGCACGGCTTCGACCCGGTCCCGGCCGCGGCGCAGGCCGCGCGGGAGCACGGCGCGACGACCTTCGACAGCGGACCCGAAGCGGTGGCCGGCGCCGACGTCGTCATCACCATGCTGCCCAACGGCGATCTGGTGAAGAGCTGCTACGCCGACGTCCTGCCCGCCGCCGCACCCGGCACGCTGTTCATCGATTCGTCCACCATCTCGGTCGACGACGCCCGCGAGGTGCACCGCCTGGCCGGCGAGCACGGCTTCGCCCAACTGGACGCGCCGGTGTCGGGCGGCGTGAAAGGCGCGACGGCCGGCACGCTGGCGTTCATGGTCGGCGGCGAGCCCGAGGCCTTCGAACGGGGTCGCGCGGTGCTCGAGCCGATGGCCGGCAAGATCATCCACTGCGGCGACTCGGGGGCCGGCCAGGCCGCCAAGGTGTGCAACAACATGGTGCTCGCCGTCCAGCAGATCGCGATCGGCGAGGCGTTCGTGCTCGCCGAGCACCTCGGCCTCGACAAGCAGTCGCTGTTCGACGTGATCACCGGCGCGACCGGCAACTGCTGGGCCGTGCAGGTGAACTGCCCCGTCCCGGGACCGGTCCCCACGTCGCCGGCCAACAACGAATTCCAGCCCGGTTTCGCCACCGCCCTGATGAACAAGGACCTCGGTCTGGCGATGGCTGCGGTGCGCTCGACGGGGTCGTCGGCACCCCTCGGCAGCCATGCCGCGGACATCTACGCAAAGTTTGCCGCGGAGCATCCCGATCTCGACTTCAGCGCGGTAATCAATCTGCTGCGTCAATGACGTCGCATCATCATCACCGCACGTCACAGTGGTATTCGTTAGTTAACTGTGACATCGCGCGCATTAGGGCATAGGATGCGTGGGTCGCACAGGGAGGATTCGCGCCGCATGACTTTCAAATATTCCGCCAAGGGGGCCACGGTCTCGGCTACCGCGATTGCTGTGGCGTTTTTCGGGGCGGGCGTCGCCTTCGCATCGCCCGGCCCGTCGAACCCGGGCAACCCGGGCACCGACCCGGCTCAGCCGACGCAGACGCAGCAGGCCAGCAAGAACAACGAGTCGGCCACGACTCCGTCGGGTGACCTCGGCACGGCCAGCAGCAAGACCGTCTCCAGCTCGCACTCGAGTTCCACCGCGGGCAGCACCGGCAAGACGGCGCGCAACAACGACAACGGCCTGGACTGGGGTGACGACTGGAGCCTGGGTGGTTTCCCGCCGATCAACCTGTCGAGCATGCAGCCGCCGGAGGCCACCGTCGCCGTGCCGCTGTCCCTCGGCCTGCCCGGCCTGAGCCTGCCCAGCCTGGTGCTGGACGCCGGTCTCGGCGGCCTGATCACCGGCCTCGGCGGCCTTCTGCTGAACAGCGCGGCAGCCGCAGTGCCCGCGGGCGCGACGCTGGCAGCCCCCGCTGCCGCCGCCGCGGCCCCGGCCGCAACCGCCGCCACCTTCGGCACCCTGTCCGCCGTCGGCGACATCGCGAAGGTCTCCTCCGCGGCCGCCGCCCCGGCCATCGCTGCTCCGGCTCTCGCGGCACCGGCCGCGGCCGCCGCTCCGAGCCTCGGCGGCCTGCCGGCCATCGGCGCACCGGCGATCGGTTCGCTCAGCGCGCTGGCCGCGCCGAAGCTGCCGGGCATCGGCCTGCCGAAGATGCCGTCTGCCGGCCTGCCGGAGCTGCCGGACTTCACCAAGCTGGGCGCCCCCAAGCTGCCCAAGCCCGAAGACCTGCCGCACCCTGAGGTCGGTCTGCCGAAGGCCCCCAAGATCGGCCTGCCGGACATGTCCGACATCCCGCACCCGCAGATCGGCTTCCCGCCGCACCCGCGGATCTTCCCGAAGATCGGTCTGCCGAAGATCAGCCTGCCGTGGTTCTGAGCCACTGAAAGAGGCGGGGCAACCGCCGCGCCTCGACAATTGAAAAGATGTGAAGAACTGGTGGTCAGCCCTGGGCTGACCACCAGTTCTTGTGTAGGCGCTCGCATCCGGCGGCCAGCAGGCCGTCGTACTCTGCGCGCACCTGGACCGCCCCGGGGAATTCGTGGCCGGCCGAGTAGCTGGTGGTGACCACCAGCGTCGCCAGCTTGGCGGCACGTGCGGCGCGGAAACCGCGGGCACCGCCCGCCACCGCCAGCGCGCTCTCCGGTCCCAGACCCAACTCCCACAGGGCGTGGCCGTGCAGATCCGGGTCCCGGGTCGGACGCGGCAGATCGTCGGGCGTCACGATGGTCTCGGCGATGCCGTCGCCCAGCAGCTGACGGACCAGCGGCTCAACCCATGACCGGCTACCGGTGCTGACGACAGCCACCGCCACCCCGGCACCGAACAAGCCGGCCGCCAAGTCGGCGAGGCCGTCGCGCGGGCTGACGTCACCGTCGAGGACCGACGTCTCGAACAGGTCGGTCTTGGTGCGGTACACGTGGGCGGCGATCTCGTTGCTGACCCGCCCGTATCCGCGCCGGCGCAGTGCCGAGGCGACGCGGCGCTGTTCGTCGGCGATGCGGACCAGCCGGCCATATTCGGCCACCGACCAGGAGATATCCAGCCCGTGCTCGGCAAAGGCGGCGTTGAACGCCACGCGGTGTGCATCGCGCTCGACATCGGCCAGCGCACCGTCCAGGTCGAAGATCACCGCGCGCAGCGGGTCGATCACGGCATGGGCCGGGCGCGCCACATCCCACCAGAACGTGCGCTCCATACAACTCACCGACATGGGTACAAGGGTGTCCCACATCACATGTGCGGGGCCTCCCCCCAACGGGGGATTGGACGGGCGAGATTCGGCGAGGAATTTCTCCGGTGGTCCACAGCCCGTCCTCCCGACCAGCGCGGAACCGCCGCTCTAAGGTGATGCCATGAGCACCAGCGAGAAGCCGGAGGCGGATCGCGCATGACCGCCGAGCCCCAGCCCGACGCGGCTGCGCCGGTGCGGCTGATCCTGGTCGACGACCACGAAATGGTCATCGAAGGACTCAAGGCCATGCTGGCCGCGTTCAGCGATCGGGTGCGGGTGGTCGGCCAGGCCGTCGGGGCCGAACGCGCCGCGGCCGTCGTCGACGAACTGCAGCCCGACATCGTCCTGTGCGATGTCCGGATGCAGGGCGCCAGCGGTCTTGACCTGTGCCGCGAGCTACGGGAACGCGACCCGGGCCGCAAGGTGGTCATGCTGTCGGTGTACGACGACGAGCAGTACCTGTACCAGGCACTGCGGGTCGGGGCGTCGGGCTACCTGCTCAAGAGCATCAGCAGCGACGACCTGGTCCGTCAGCTCGAGCTGGTGCACGGCGGCGCCACCGCCATCGACCCGAGCATGGCCGCCCGGGCCGCCGACACCGCCGCCCGCATGCAGCGCGACGAGTTCTGGCCCGGCGCCCGGCAGGGCCTCACCCAGCGCGAGAGCGAAATCCTGTCGTTCGTGGTCGACGGCCTGTCCAACCGCGGCATCGCGACGCGGCTCGTCATCGGTGAAGAGACCGTCAAGAGCCACCTCCGGTCCATCTACCGCAAGCTCGACGTCAGCGACCGCGCCGGCGCGGTGGCCACCGCGCTGCGGGAGGGCATCTACCGATGACGCCGCGCAATGAGGTGCTGACCGCCGACCGCGAACTGGCCCTGCTGCGCGAGCTGATCCAGGCCGCCTCCAGTGGGCCGGGCGTCGAGCCGCTGGCCGCGGCGGCCGCCCGGATGATCACGGCGGCCACCGGTACGGACGTCTGCTTCGTCCATGTTCTCGACGACACCGAACGATCGCTGACGCTGACGGGCGCCACCCCACCGTTCGACCAGGAAGTGGGCAAGATCCGGCTTCCGTTGGGCGAGGGTGTCTCCGGTTGGGTGGCCAGCAACCGCGAGCCCGTGGTGATCAGCCACGACAAGGAATCCGACCCCCGATACCGGCCCTTCGAGTCACTGCGCGGCAGCGACTTCGCCTCGATGGTGTCGGTGCCGATGGAGACCGATCCCGGCGGGCTGGTCGGCGTGCTCAACGTGCACACCGTCGAGCGCCGGGAGTTCACCGCCCGCGACGTCGAGCTGCTGCTGGTCATCGGCCGGCTGATCGCCGGCGCCATGCACCAGGCCCGGCTGCACCGCCAGCTCGTCGCCCGCGAACGTGCCCACGAGAACTTCGTCGAGCAGGTCATCGAGGCCCAGGAGATCGAACGCCGCCGGCTGGCCGGCGATATCCACGACGGCATCTCGCAGCGGCTGGTGACACTGTCGTACCGGCTCGACGCGGCGAGCCGGGCGGTGGGGTCGGACACCGCCGTCGCGGCCGAGCAGCTGACGCTGGCCCGGGAACTGGTGGACCTGACCCTCGGCGAGGCCCGCGCCGCGATCGGGAACCTGCGCCCGCCCGTGCTCGACGACCTGGGGCTGGCCGGCGGGCTGGCCAGCCTCGCGCGTTCCATCGGCCAGCTCGACGTCGATGTGGAGCTGACCGACGTCCGCTTGCCCGACCACATCGAGCTGGCGCTGTACCGCATCGCGCAGGAGTGCCTGCAGAACGTCGTGAAGCATGCCCACGCCAGCAACGCGCTGCTGAAGTTCGCGGCCGACGAGGAGCACGCCCGGCTCGAGATCATCGACAACGGGATCGGTTTCGACACCTTCGAGCGTCCGCTGGGCGCCGACGAGACCGGCGGCTACGGGTTGCTGTCGATGGCCGAGCGCGCCGAGATCGTCGGCGGCCGGCTGAACATCCGGTCCCGGCCAGGCTCGGGGACCATCGTCACCGCCACCATCCCGCTGACGACGGTCCGCGAGTAGCTCAGAAGTCTCCGGCAGTGCGGCGCAGGGTCTCGATCGCATCGACCAGGGCCGCGGACTGCGCATCGGACATCCCGACGTCGGCGAACACTTCCTTGTTCAGCGTCACTGTCGCGTCCTCGACCGTCGAGCGGCCCACGTCGGTCAGCCGCACCAGGGTCGTCCGCCCGTCGGTGGGATGCGGGACGCGCTCGACGAGACCGTCGGCCTCGAGCCGCCGGATGGCGTGCGTGACGCTCGTGACGTGCACCTGCAGCCGGTCGGACGCCTTGGTGATCGGCAGCGCACCGGTGCCGCTGAACGCCAGCAGCCGCAGCAGCTCGTAGCGGGAAAAGCTCAGGTCATACGGCCGCAACGCAGTCTCCACGCGGGCCAGCAGAATCTGGTGGGCCCGCATCACCGACGTCACCGCGACCATGCCGTCGGCAACATCGCCCCAGCCGGCCCGCTCCCAGTTGGCCCGGGCCCGGGCGATGGGGTCACTGCTCACCGCTCATTCATACCGCACCGGCACCGCCGAACCCACGCAGTCAGGCCCCGACGTCCGTCCCGTCCACCGCGTTACGGATGGCCGCCAGCACCGCGCGCGACGACCTGCGATCCCCGACGGTGATCCGGACGCCGCCGTCGGCATAGCTGCGCACCCGCGGGCCGTCGTCGCCGAACTTCCAGGCCCGTGCCCCGCTCGGCAGATAAACGAAGTTGGCGTGGCTGTCGGTGCAGTACACCCCCATCGACCGCAACCGCGCCCGCAGAAACGCCCCTTCCGAGGCGATCATCCGGATACGTTGCCGCAGTTGATCTTCCGCATCGTAGGACGCGGCGACGGCCACCAGGCCGGTGATGCCGATCCCGAACGGCAGCTGCATCCCCCACAATTCCCGCGCCAGCGACGGCGCACACACGCCGTAGCCGATGCGTAGGCCGGCCAGCCCGTAGGCCTTCGAAAAGGTGCGCACCACAACCAGATTGGGGTAGCGCGCCACGAGCGACGGGATATCCAGGCACAGCTCGGGGGCCAGGAACTCGACGTACGCCTCGTCCAGCAGGACGACGGTGCCCGACGGCACCCGGTCCAGGAACCGGTACAGGTCGGCGGCCGACTCGACGGTCCCGGTCGGGTTGTGCGGGCGGCAGATCACCACCACGCGGGCGCGCGCCGCGGCCACCGCCATGGCGTCGAGGTCGTGGTGACCGTGCCGGTCCAGCGGCACGGTCACCGACCGCAAGCGCGCCATCTGCGCGAAAATCGGGTAGCCGTCGAACGTCGGCGACGCCGTCACCATCACGTCACCGGGGTGGGTGACGGCCTGCAGCACCTGCATGATCACGCCCGTCGCGCCGGCGCCGACCACCACCTGGTCATCGGCGACGCCCACGCGTCCCGCGATCAGCGACCGCAGCCGCTGCGGCAGGAACTCCGGGTACCGGTTCACCGCGGCGATCGACGCGGTCAGCGCGGCCCGCACCCCGGGCAGCGGCGGGAACGGATTCTCGTTGAGCGACAACGCCAACGGATCGTCGGCGGCGGGCAGCGAGCCGACCGCGTCGTCCAGCGCGCAGGTCGGCGTCACCGCTGACCGCCCCACCGCACCGCGGCCGCACCGGCGAAGTCACCGGCGTGCGCGAACGCCGCCATCATCACCACGTCGCCCTCCTTGAGCTGGCCGTCGGAGATCGCCCGGTCCAGGTTGACGGGTACACCCGCGGCGAACAGATTGCCGCACTCGTCGAAGGTGTCGCGGTGCCGCGACTCGGGCAGTTCCAGGGCCTCACGCCAGTTCCGCAGGAACACGCGGTTCGGCTGATTCGTGACCAGCAGACCGATGTCCTTGGGCGCCAATCCGATCCGGTCGCACACCGCGTACGTGACCTCGGGTACCTGGCGGTTGCCCCGGGCCAGCACCTTGGTGATCTTGCTCTCGGTGAAGCCGATGCACCCCTCGCCCGGTCCGGCCTGCCACCATTTGCGCGGCGGGTCGACCGACATCGTCATGTCACCGGCGTACTCGCCGTAGGTGCGGCATTCGACGTCGAGGATCGGCGAAACATCCGACGCCGCAACAAGTCCGACCGCGGCACCGTCACCGGGCACCGAGGCCTGCGCCTTCGGCCGGATGGTCTCCTGATCGAAGACCTGGCCCGCAGCGTTCTGCGCCACCGCCACCAAGGCGGTGCGCCCCTCCCCGGACGCGATCAACTGCTTGGCCAGCTTCAGGCCCAGGATGAAGGCCGCGCACCCGCCGTTGTGCAGGTCGACAACCCAGCTCGGTTTGATGCCGAGCCGATGGGCCATGCCGCCACCGCCGCCGTAGAACGGCATGTCGGGCAGCTGGGTGTGGGTGATCAGGATGTCGACGTCGGCGAGGGTGTCGGCGCCGTGCCGGTCGACGATGCCGGCGGCAGCGCGCTCGACCATGTCGATCGCAGTCTCGTCGGGTGCCACGTGGTGGCGGAACTTCGGCGCCCGGAACATCAGGTTGTCCCGCAGGTCGTCGGAATCGGCGAACTGCGCGTAGTAGTCGGCGCTGATCGGCTCGCCCGGAAGATAGGTCGAGACGTCAAGCAGGCTCACAACTGGTTGACTCATGCGTCGCTCACTTCATCCAGGCCGGGGTGATCGGCAGGCCGTTGCGGTGCCGGTATTCGGCAATCGCCTTGAGGTTGTCCAGTTCCAGGCGGTGTCCCGCCCCGAACATGTCCCAGAAGTCGCCGACCCACACGGGTCGCTGCGCCGGCGCGGTCTCCGGGTAGGGATTGTTGTCGTAGAACGGGTGGTGGCAGTTGGTCCACAGCACCACCGAACCGGGCTTGTTGAGCACGACCTGGGCGTCGACGACGCGCATCAGGTAGATCATCCACAGGTGCCGGCCCTGATCCCAGGCGCAGTGGTAGTCGACGGTCATCGACTCGCGGTTCGCCACTGTGCGCGTGTAGATTTCGGTCTCCGAGCCCAGCCGGTCGTATGCCAGCCAGAGCCCCGGTTCCTCGGTTTGGGTGAATCCGCGCAGGCTGTAGGTCCACTCCTCGAGGCTGCGAGTGTCCGACAGGTACTCGAACAGCTCGTTCGGTGGGCAGTCGATGTAGTCGTTGACGGTGCAGTAGTCACCGAAGACCACGTCGTGCGGGTACACCGACCGCATCATCTCCATGATGATGGGCGTGGCCTTCTCCCGTGGCGCGTTCTCGATGCGGGTCACCCCGTCGATCGGTAGGGCGATGTCTTCAAGCGCGGGCAGCGACATGCTGGGAGCTCTCTTTCTGCGTCTGTTGGGTTGCGGTATCGATAAATGGTGCAAACGTGGGGATTTCGTCGGCCGAGCATTCGACGCTGACCACCGATGGTCCGTGCCGGCTGAACGCCTCGGTCAGCGCGCCGGCCAGCTGCGGCAATTCGCTGACGTCCGTCGCGTGCAGGCCGGGAAACATCGCGGCCAGACCGGCACCGAGCCGGGCCGGGGTGAAACGGTTGTAGCTGTAGCGGTCGCCGTAGAACAACTGCTCGCGGGTGACGCACATGGCGTGCGCGTTGTTGTTGAACAACACGAAGGTGATCGGGAGCCGGTACTCCAGCGCCGTGTGCAGCTCCATGCCGTGCATGAAGAACGAGCCGTCGCCGGCAACCACCACCGTCCGGTATTGCGGCCCAGCGGTTTTCGACCGGGCGAAGCACATGCCGATGCCGGCGCCGAAGCTGTACCCCATGCCGCCCATCCCGAGTGCCACCACGAAGCGCCCGGCCCGGCGCACCGGCAACCCGTGCACCGTCGACGCGCCGGTGTTGCCGGCGTCGACGACGATGTCGGCGCCGTCGGGCAGCAGGTCGTCGAGCAGGCCGACGGTGTCGCGGTACCGGATACCGGGGCCCTCGTGCGACGGCGGCTGAAGTTCGGTGTGCGGCAAAGGGTCGAGGACGCGCAGCCCGTGGGGCCGGCCGGCTCCGGTCAGCGACCGGGTCAGCGCCGCCAGCGATGCCCGCAGGTTCGTCGAATTCACGTGCGTCGTCGGCACATACGGGCGTTCCGCACCGAGTGAGACCGTCTGCACCCCGGCCAGGGCTCCGTCGAGACCTGCGCGCGCCGTCACCGCCAGGCGCGTACCGATCACCAGGCACACCGCGCTGCGGGAGACCGCATCGACGACCCGCGGATGGCCCATGACTCCGGTGACGCCCAGCCACGACGACTGCCCCAAGCCCGGTGAGCCGCTGACGTCCTTCGCGTCGGGCACCGTGGCAACCCAGGCCCGCAGCACCGAGCGCAGTTCCTCGAGTTCCCGCCGGGCATCGTCGCGAGCCACCTGCTCACCGGCGATGATGGTGACCGGCCCCAGCGCCCGGCGCAGCACCTCGGCAATCGGAGCCGGGTCCGCCAGCAACGAATCCTCGACAGCGGCAACGGGATTGACCACATCGATCATCGCCTGCTGAACATCCTTCGGGAGCAGCAGCACCGCCGGGCCGCCGCCGGCCGCCGCGGCCAGCGCCTCCGCCAGCGCAGGCACGATGTCCTCCGGCTCCGTCACGCGACGGCAGTACACCGACACCGCCGAGAACAACGCCACCGCGTCCAGTGATCCGGAGCGGCCACTGGTGTCCTGGAAGCTGCCGCGGCCGTCCATGCCGGTCGGCGCCTGCCCCACCAGAGCCAGCACCGGAACCCGGCTGGCCAGTGATTCACCCAGTCCCGCAACAAGATTCAGCGATCCACCGCCCGACGTGGCGGCCACCACCCCGATCCGGGACACCGCGCGGCTGTAGCCGTCGGCCATGGTGGCCGCGGAGAACTCATGCTTGGCCAGGATCGCGGTGACGTCGCCGGCGAGGAACGCCGCGTCGAACAGGTCCTCGATATTGGCCCCGTCGACACCGAAGAAATACTCGACGCCCGACGCCGCAAGTTGCGTGATGATGTGGTCCACCACCCGATGCCTGCTGACCATCTGCCACCTGCTTCCGCTCGTCTAACCACAGACACGAGGCGGATGGGCGAATGGTTCAACGCCGGCGGAAATTTCTAGAGATTGCGCTCCAGCAAAACCTTGCCATTGTCGGCGGAAACCAGTTGTACCGCAGCAATTTCCGAAACCTGCATCGGCGTGTTACCACTCGGCAAAGCGGTGGCACCCGACATGCCGAACCACGTGGCGATCTGGTTGCGGCTGCCATCGCGGCCCACCACCACCATACCCAGGTTGGTCGGTGGCGCGGCCGGTCCGCTGGACCAGTCGCCGTAGCTGCAGGCCATGTCGATCCGGGTGCCCCAGCCGAAGCTGCTCAGCGCGATGGTCGCGTTGAACGGTGTGGGGGCCACGTGCTGCATGGGCAGCTGCGCGACCTGCTCCTGGCTCTGACCACCGCCGAAGAACTCGGGCCGCACCACGGCCACCGCACCTACGGCCAGTACCGCCGCGGCCAGACCGGCCACCGCCGTCGTCACCCAGCGGGTGCGGCGTCGGCGCCACCGCACCTTGGCCAATACCGAGTCGAGTACCTCGGGCCGCAGCGGCGGTTCGGGCTGCTCGGCGCCGATCTCCTGCACGTCCGCCAAATTCAGCAGGCCCAGCAGGGCCGGCATGCCGCTGAGCTCGGCCACCGCATCACGGCACCGTGCACAGGTCTGCAGGTGCGCCTCGTACTCGCGGCGTTCCGCGCTCGACAGCGAACCCAGCACGTACGCGGCGTCCCAGGTCGCGTACCGGTCGCCGTCAAAGGGTCCAATGGACTCGACCGCATGAATGCTCATCGAGTCACCCCCATTTCCTGCAGATTCAGGCGCAGCGCCCGGACCGCGTAATGCAGCCTCGATTTCACTGTGCCCTCGGCGATCTGAAGCTCCGCCGCGATCTGCGCGACGCTCAACTGCCGGTAGTACGCGCGCTCGATCACGGCGCGATGGTCGACGGAGAGCTGGCTCAGGGCGCCCCCGAGCAGCATCCGATCCAGGGCGGTATCCACTTCATCGGTGGCTTTCGGGTCCGTCCGGTCGTCGGCCTCGACGACCTCCGACGACGTGGTTTCGTGCCGGCGCCGGGCGCTGCGCTGCTCGTCGATGATGAGATTGCGGGCGACGGTGTAGAGCCAGGCCCGCGGGGACTGACTGGTGTCGGCCACGACGTCGGGATGGCGCCACGCCCGCAGCAACGTCTCCTGCACCACGTCCTCGGCACGCGCCGAGTCCTGCGTCAGTCGCAGGGCATAGCGCCACAGGGCGCCTGCGTGCTCGTCGTAAAGCACCCGCATCATGGCGGCCTCCGGATCGCTCATGCACAACCTCCGTCATTGACACGAGATCAGGGGCGATCCGGTTCACCGGGTCAGTCGTGCAGCAGCGTCAGGATTCGCGGTCCATCCTCAGTGACAGCAACGGTGTGTTCCCAGTGTGCGGCACGGGAGCCGTCCTTGGTGACAACTGTCCATTCGTCTTCGAGAATGACCGTCTTCGAGGTACCCAACGTCAGCATCGGCTCGATGGCCAGCACCGATCCGGGCTCGAGGTACGGGCCGCGGCCGGGTGAACCCTCGTTGGGCAGGAACGGGTCCATGTGCATCTCTTGACCGATGCCGTGCCCGCCGTAGCCCGCGACGATGCCGAACTTGCGGTCATAGCGGGCGGACGCCGCGTGGGTCGCCGCCTCGATGGCATGCGAGACGTCGGTCAGCCGGTTACCGGGGACCATGGCCGCGATGCCGGCCTCCATGGACTCGCGGGTGGCGTCCGAAAGCTTCTGGTCGGCGTCGATCAGCGGGCCGACGCCGAACGTCACGGCCGAGTCGCCGTGCCAGTCGTCCAGGATGGCGCCGCAGTCGATCGAGACCAGGTCACCGCTGGCGAGCACCTCGTCGGCGGTCGGAATCCCGTGCACCACGCGGTCGTTGACCGATGCACAGATGGTCGCCGGGAAACCGTGATAGCCCAGGAACGACGGGATGCCGCCACCCTCGCGGATGACGGACTCCGCGATCTGGTCCAGGTCGAGAGTGGACACCCCCGGTGCGGCGGCTTCGCGAACCGCTTTCAGCGCTGCCGCCACCAGCGCGCCCGCAGCCGCCATCGCGTCCAGTTCGCCGGGTGTCCGCTGCGGTACGACCTTGCGGCCGCGTCGGGGTAGACCAATCATCGCTAACTACTTCGGCCGGGTCGGCGGCTTCAGCTGCCGAGCGCCTGCAGGGCGCGGGCGAAAACCTCGTCCAGGCTGCCGACGGCGTCGACCGAAACGAGCTCGTCCCGGTAGTAGTCCAGCAGCGGGGCGGTCTCGTCCCGGTACACCTTCATGCGGTTGAGGATGACCTCTTCGGTGTCGTCGGCGCGGCCGCGGCTCTTCAGCCGGGTCAGCAGCTCGGATTCCGACACCCGGAACTCCAGCACGGCGTCCAGCTTCAGGTTGCGCTTGGCCAGCATGTCGCGCAGCGCGACGGCCTGCTCGACCGACCGCGGGAAGCCGTCGAGGATGAACCCGGCGGCGGTGTCGTCGGCGTCGAGACGGTCGTCGACCAGCGCGTTGGTCAGCTCAGCCGGGACCAGGTCGCCCGCGTCGAGGTACTTCTTGGCCTCGACACCGAGCGGGGTGCCCTTGCTGATGTTGCTACGAAACAGATCACCCGTGGAGATCTGCGGGATGCCGAACTTCTCGGCCAGCTTCTCGGCCTGAGTGCCCTTGCCTGCTCCCGGCGGTCCCAGCAGAACCATTCTCATTTGAGGAACCCTTCGTAGTTGCGCTGCATGAGCTGGCTCTCGATTTGCTTCACCGTGTCCAGACCCACACCGATCATGATCAGCACGGCCGTACCGCCGAACGGCAAGTTCTGCACGCTACCGGAGTTGCCGATCTCGAGGAACAGATTGGGCAGCACGGCGATGACGCCCAGGTAGATCGAGCCGGGCAGGGTGATCCGGCTCAGGACGTACCGCAGGTAGTCCGCCGTCGGCTTGCCGGGCCGGATGCCCGGGATGAAGCCACCGAACTTCTTCATCTCGTCCGCCCGCTCGTCGGGGTTGAACGTGATGGACACGTAGAAGTAGGTGAAGAAGATGATCAGCCCGAAGTAGATCGCGATGTAGACCGGGTCGGCCGGGTTGGTCAGGTACTTGGCGATCGCCTTGGACCACCAGCCGTTGGATGCGTTCGGATCACCGGCGGTGACCAGCTGGGTGATCAGGTGCGGGATGTAGATCAGCGACGACGCGAAGATGACGGGGATGACGCCGGCCTGATTGACCTTCAGGGGCAGATAGGTCGAGGTACCGCCGTACATCCGGCGGCCCACCATGCGCTTGGCGTACTGCACCGGGATACGGCGCTGGCCCTGCTCGACGAAGACGACGCCGACGATGATGACCAGCGTCGCGACCACGACCGAGGCGAAGACCACGCCGCCACGGCTCTCCAGGATCGACTGGCCTTCGGACGGGATCCGGGCGGCGATGCCGGCGAAGATCATCAGCGACATGCCGTTACCGATGCCACGCTCGGTGACGAGCTCGCCCATCCACATGACCAGGGCGGCGCCCGCGGTCATGACCAGCACGATCACGACCAGGGTGAAGATGCTCTGGTCCTGGATGATGTTCAGGGTGCAGCCCTGCAGCAGGTTGCCGCTCGCGGCCATCGCGACGATCGAGGTGCCCTGCAGAACTGCCAGCGCGATCGCGAGATAACGCGTGTACTGCGTCATCTTGGCCTGACCGGACTGCCCTTCCTTCTGCAGCTGTTCGAAGCGCGGGATGACCACGACCAGCAGCTGCACGATGATGCTGGCCGTGATGTAGGGCATCACGCCGACCGCCAGCACCGACAGGTGCAGCAGCGCACCGCCGGAGAACAGGTTGATCAGTGAGTAGACCTGCGCAGCGTCACCGCCGCTGACCTGCTCGATGCACTTCTGCACGTTCGGGTAGTTCACCCCGGGGGACGGCAACGCGGCACCGGCCCGATACAGGACGACTACACCCAGCGTGAAGAGGATCTTGCGTCGCAGATCGGCCGTCCGCAGGGACGAGATAAAAGCCGAAAGCACTCTTCCTCCTGCGCAGCCGAGCTCGGGCCGCGGCGTGCTGATGGGGCTGGTCAGGTCCAGCGTTTTGGTTAATTCCGTGCGCGACCACAGCAGGTACCCGACCTGCCTGGACGCGCCGTCAAATCAGTCTCCGAGAATAACAGTTGCCGTCCCGGCGACCTGCATCCGCTCGCCGCCGAACCCTTCCTACCCAGCCCGGACGCGGCGAAATATGCCGCCACCCGGCATTTCTGCCGCGTTCAGGAACGGCGCGTACAGTCGCCGACAGGTTGTTACATGAGCTAACTACCAGCCCGCTCAGCGGGTAATCGACGACAGGAACGACGCGATGGCACGCACTGACAACGACACGTGGGACCTGGCATCGAGCGTAGGAGCGACCGCGACACTGGTCGCCGCCGCTCGCGCCCTCGCCACCAATTCCGAAGACCCGATCATCGACGACCCGTTCGCCGCTCCCCTGGTCCGCGCCGTCGGGGTCGAGTTCTTCACCAAGCTGGTCGACGGTGCCACCGATCCCGCCCAGTTCGGCGCCGGCTACGGCCCGACGATGTCGCAGCTGACCAACGGGATGGCGGCACGCACCCGGTTCTTCGACGACTTCTTCCGGGATGCCGGCAAGGCCGGTATCCGGCAGGCCGTCATCCTGGCCGCGGGCCTCGACTCGCGGGCCTACCGCCTGGTCTGGCCGGCGGGCACCGTCGTCTACGAGATCGACCAGCCCGACGTCATCGAGTTCAAGTCCAAGACCCTGTCGGATCTGGGCGCGGCGCCGACCACGCAGCGGCGCACGGTGGCGATCGACCTGCGCGACGACTGGCCTGCCGCCCTGCGCGCCGCGGGCCTGGATCCCACCAAGCCCACCGCATGGATCGCGGAGGGACTGTTCGGTTACCTGCCGCCCGAAGCACAGGACCGGCTGCTCGACCAGATCTCCGAACTGTCCGCACCCGGCAGCCGGATGGGCGCCGAAGGCGTGCCGGCCACACCGGACCTCGACGAGGACGCCGTGCGCGAGCGGATGAAGGCCGCGTCGGAACACTGGCGTGACCAGGGCTTCGAACTCGACTTCAGCGATCTTGTCTATCTCGGTGACCGCGCCGACGTGGACGCCTATCTTCAGGGCCACGGCTGGCAGACCACCGCCGCCACCTCCAACGAACTGCTGGTCCGCAACGGCCTGCCGGCCGTCGAGGCCGACCCGAACGGCCAGCCCTCGATGGGCGAGGTCAACTACGTCACCGCGCTGCGCTGAGCCCACGACAGGAGTGAACCGATGACCCGCACCGACAGCGACACCTGGGATCTGGCCTCGAGCGTGGGCGCCACCGCCACAATGGTGGCCACCGCCCGCGCCCTGGCGACGAAGGAAGCGGAACCGCTCATCCGCGATCCGTACGCCGATCCGCTGGTGCGGGCCGTCGGCGTCGACTTCTTCATCAAGCTGCTCGACGGGCAGGTCGACCTCAGCGGTGAGGTCGGGACGGCCGCCGCCATGATGACCAACCTGATGGCGGTGCGGACGAAGTTCTTCGACGACTTCTTCACCACCGCAGGCGACGCGGGCATCCGGCAGGCCGTCATCCTCGCCGCCGGCCTGGACTCGCGCGCCTACCGGCTGGACTGGCCCGCGGACACCGTCGTCTACGAGATCGACCAGCCCGAGGTGATCGCCGCCAAGACCGGGACCATGGCGCAGATCGGCGCGACGCCGACGTGCGAACGCCGCACCGTCGCGATCGACCTGCGCGAGGACTGGCCGGCCGCACTGCGCGCCGCCGGGTTCGATCCGTCGGCGCCGACGGCCTGGATCGCCGAGGGGCTGCTCATCTATCTGCCGCCCGAGGCACAGGACAAGCTGTTCGACAGCATCACCGCGCTGTCGGCGCCGGGCAGCCGACTGGCCACGGAGTTCCATACCGACCACGGCGCCGGCATGGCTCAGCGCGGAGCCGCCATGAGCGAGCGGTGGCGCGGCGCCGGTCTTGACCTCAACCTGACCGACCTCTGGTACCAGGGCGAGCGCACCTCGGTGGTCGAGCACCTGGATGCCAGTGGCTGGAATACCACGGCCCGCCCGCGCCTTGAAGTTTTCGCGGCGTACGGCCGTCCCCTCGCCGAGACCGCAGACACTGCGGCACTGCGTAATTCCCTGTCCGTGACGGCCATCAAAAACTAGGAGCTGGCGACCAATGACACGAACCGATGGAGATTCCTGGGACCTGGCCTCCAGCGTGGGGGCCACCGCGACCATGGTCGCGGGGCAACGGGCCTTCGCCCACCGCGAGCAGCTGATCAACGACCCGTACGCCGAGCCGCTGGTGCGCGCCGTCGGGCTGGACTTCTTCACCAAGGCACTGGACGGCGACATCGACCTCAGCGCCGTCAACCCGGCCTTCACGCCGCGGCGCGCGGCGGAGGGCATGACGGTACGCACCCGCTGGTTCGACCAACTGTTCCTCGACGCGGCCGCTGCCGGCGTGCGACAGGCCGTGATCCTGGCCGCCGGTCTGGATGCCCGCGCCTACCGGCTGCCCTGGCCCGCGGACACCGTCGTCTTCGAGGTGGACCAGCCCGAGGTCATCGAGTTCAAGTCCACGACACTCGCCGATATCGGCGCTGCCCCCACCGCGACGCGGCGCACCGTGGCGGTCGACCTGCGCGACGACTGGATGCAGGCGCTGCGCGACAACGGTTTCGATCCCGCGGCGCCCACCGCGTGGATCGCCGAAGGACTGCTGATCTACCTGCCGCCGGAAGCCCAGGACAGGTTGTTCGACAACATCACCGCGCTGTCGGCGCCGGGCAGCTTCGTGGCCACCGAACAGGTCGGCGATCTGAGCTCCGCGTTCGATGACGAGCGGATGCAGCAGATGCGCGAACGGATGAAGGCACTCGGCTCGAACATCGAAATGGCCGACCTCATCTACCAGGGCGACCGCAACCACGTCACCGACTACCTGACCGGTCTCGGCTGGGACGTCACCGCGCGGTCGGTCGAAGAAGCGCACGCCGACAACGGTTTCCAGTACCCGGACGACGAGTTGTCCCGCGCCTGGACCCAGCTCAAGTACGTCCGCGCGGTCCTGGGCGAGAAGGCATAGCGGCGATGGCACGGACACACGGAGACAGCTGGGACCTGGCGTCGAGCGTCGGCGCGACGGCCACGCTGGTCGCGACCGGGCGGGCCATCGCCAGTACCCATGACCACGGTCTGATCGACGATCCGTTCGCGGCGCCGCTGGTGCGCGCCGTCGGGATCGAAGCGTTCACGAAAATGGTCGACGGCGAATTGGACCTGTCCGTGCTCGAGGCCGTCGCCCCGGATGCGGCGGCGCGGGCCCGCGCCAACATCGACGAAATGGCCGTACGTACACGGTTTTTCGACGACTACTTCATCGCGGCCGCCGAACGGGGTATCCGGCAGGTGGTGATCCTGGCCTCTGGCCTGGATTCCCGGGCCTACCGGCTGCCGTGGCCCGCGGGCACCGCCGTCTACGAGATCGACCAGCCGGACGTCATCGAGTTCAAGACCCAGACGCTGGCTGGCCTCGGCGCGGAGCCGACAGCGCAGCGCCGGACCGTGCCGATCGATCTGCGCGAGGACTGGCCCGCGGCGCTGCGAGCGGCCGGTTTCGATCCCGGCCTGCCGACGGCGTGGCTGGCCGAAGGCCTGCTGATCTACCTGCCACCCGACGCCCAGGACAAGCTGTTCGACGATATTCACGACCTCAGTGCCCCCGGTAGCGCGGTCGCCACCGAATTCGTGCCGGGGCTCAAGGATTTCGACGCCGACAAGGCGCGCGAAGCCGCGGCCGGATTCCAGCAGCTCGGCCTGAACATGGACATGCCATCGCTGGTCTACCACGGCGAAAGGCATTCCGCCGCAGACTATCTGGCAGGCAAGGGCTGGCAGATGACCGGTATCGGCCGGGTGGATCTGCACGCCAGGCACGGCTTGACGGCAGTAGTTGTCGACGACGACCCGATGCGCGAAATCATCTACATCAGCGGCACTCTGGGCTGAGCCGGCGACGTCGTCACGGATTGTGGACGACGTCACCGCCGTCGGCGGTAGCCGTGTAGCCGTCGAGGTCGGGCTCGTCCGTTGTGGTCGTGCCTGCGGCGGCGATGCTGCCGGCACCTGTCGCGGTGGCGGTGTTGGCGTCGCTGTCGTCACCGCCCACACCGGCGAGGGCAGAAGCGCCGTCGGTGGCTGTCGCGCTGTTGTTCGAGCTATCGCTGCCATACCTGGCGGCCATGGCCTGGCTGCCCGGCCCGAACGCGATGGCGTTGTTCGAATCGTTGTTGTTGCCGTCACTGCCTGCGATTGCCGTGGTGTCGGCGCCGTAGGCGATGGCGACGTTTCCGTCGCTTCCGCTGCCATAGGTACCGGCCAAGGCCGTGCTGTTGTCGCCGATCGCCTTCGCGGTGTTGTTGTTGTTGCCGGAACCACGGATGTCATCCTTGTCGCCGGCGGCAGCATGGGCGTTCGTGCCAATGGCTTTCGCGGTGTTGCCATCGCCGAAACCCGCGGTGGCACCGGCACGTGTCCCCGTCGCCGTCGCGGTGTTGTTGTCTCCGTAGACCGCGGCGGCGTAGCTGTTTGTACCCGTCGCCGTGGCGGTATTGCCAGAGCCGAAGGCGGCGATCGCGTGGCTTCCGATGCCGGTGGCCTTGGCGGTGTTGTTGTCGCCGTCCTTGGCGACCGCGACGCTGCCGGTGCCGTTCGAGATCGCGTGGTTGTTGGTGCCGCCGGTGGCTTCGGCGTAGCTGCCGAAACCATGGGCGACCGCCGTCGAGCCCTGCCCGTCCGACACCGCCGTCGCGTTGCCTTTCACGACCTTGACGTCACCGTCGTGAGACACCGAGATGTTCGGGCCACTGCCATCGGGCGCCGCCGCGGCCGACCACGGGGTGGCCATGACCCCCAGCGCCACCGCCAGCCCGCCGACACGTCCGATGTGCTGCGGAGAAATGCGGTGCTTGCTCATGAATTGGCCTTCCCTGGTTGGAGATTCGCCGTCACGGGTTGTGGACGGTCTGTCCGTCGGTGGCGTCGGCGGTGTAGCCGTCGAGGTTGTCGCCCGGGTAACCGGCGTAGGCGAAGCTTCCGGGGCCGTCCGCAGTAGCAGAGTTGTAGTCGTTGTCATTGCCGAAGCTGCCGGCAATGGCGCCGCCGCCATCGGTGGCGGTGGCGGTGTTGTTGTCATTGCCGGCGACCAGGAAGCCGGCGTCTGCCACGCTGCCGGCGCCGGACGCAGTGGCAGTGTTGGAATCGTTGTTGGTGCCGACACCGGCCGCGGCAGCCCCCGAGTCGGTGGCCTTCGCGACGTTGTTGTCGTTGTGGTCGCCGATTCCGGCCAGCGCCCGGCTGTGCGTGCCGGTGGCGATGGCGGTATTGCCGGTGTTGTTCGATTGGCGCCCATCGTATTCCGGGCTCAGGCCGGCATAGGCCTCGGCAAAGTTCCCCGACGCGATGGCCGTGTTGTTGGTGCCGCCGCCGGCATATGCCGTGCTGTCGATGCCGCTCGCCTTGGCGGTGTTGCCACTGCCACCCTTCGCGATCGCGGTGCTGCCGAAGCCGCTGGCGATCGCGTGGTTGTTGGTACCGCCGGTCGCTTCGGCGTAACTGTCGAAACCGTGCGCGACCGCCGTCGACCCCCGCCCGTCGGACACCGCCGTCGCAGTGCCCTTCACGACCTTGACATCACCGTCGTGCGACACCGAGATGTTCGGCCCGCTGCCGTCGGGCGCCGCCGATGCCGCCCACGGCATCACGACGATCCCGACGCCCACTCCCAGCGCCACCGCCAGACCGCCGACCCGATCGATCGACACCGCGTTCCGCGGCACGTTGTGCTTACCCACGTTCTTCTCCCTTGGTCCGTCGGTGTCACGGGTTGTTGACGGTGTCGCCACCGCTGGCGTTGGCCGTGTAGTGATCGAGATCGGTCCCGGCCACCCCGGCATTGGCGAGGCTGCCGTCGCCGGTGGCCGAGGCCGTGTTGTAGTCGTTGTCGTTGCCTGCACCACCGGCGAAAGCGCCGGCGCCGTCGGTGGCAGTGGCGCTGTTGTAGTCGTTCTGGTTCCCACCGGAGCCGGCGCCGGCGTGCGTGCCCTCGCCAAAGGCCACAGCGGTGTTGTGCGTGTTGCTGTTACCGCCGAAGCCGGAGACGGCGCCGCTGTTGTCGCCGTAGGCAATGGCCGTGTTGTCGCTGTTGAAGCTGCCACCCGCGCCGGCGACAGCGGTGGCGGAATCACCGGTGGCAGAGGCGCGATTGTTGTTGTTGGAGGTTTGGCGGACATCGAGCCCCGGGTAGTAGCCGGCGTACGCGCCGCTGTCGGTGCCGGTGGCTTTCGCGGTGTTGTTGCTGCCGCCCGCGGCGATGGCGGTGCTGTTGGTGCCGCTCGCCGTAGCTGTGTTGTTGTTGCCGCCCTTGGCAATTGCGGTGCTGCCGACGCCACTGGCGAGCGCGTGGTTGTTGGTGCCGCCGGTCGCTTCGGCGTAGCTGCCGAACCCGTGCGCGACCGCCGTCGATCCCCGACCGTCGGACACCGCGGTCGCAGTCCCTTTCACGACCTTGACGTCCCCGTCGTGGCTCACCGAGATGTTCGGGCCACCACTGTCAGGCGCCGCCGACGCCGTCCACGGTGTCGCAAAGAACCCGACACCCAGTGCCACCGCCAGTCCGCCGACCCGGCCGATCGACGCCGCGGTCCGCGGCACGTTGCGCTTACCCATCATCGCTACCTCCCGGCGTGGCGGTCTCTGTGTGTATCCACTCTGCGGGGCGGACGCGCCGGGTTCTGAGGTAGCACCGTACCCCATATAATTAGAGCAGCTAATCGAATGGCGTCGGCCGACGGAGGTCGATAGCTACCTCAGGTGGACCCGCCGCCGGGTCCGACGTTTCGAAGCGGAGCTAGAAGCGGTAATCCCCCAGCCACAGCGCGCTGACCCCGGTCATCGACCGCTCGGCCTGGCCGAGCGCACCGACAAGGGAACGGCCGAGCAGCGCCGCCACGGCTTCCGGCAACGACGCCGCGGCCGGCTGCGAAGAGGCCTTGGGCCGCACGTGATCCAGCAGCGACGAGCCCGGGTAGTTGACGACCTTGGCGGTCGCGTCTGCACCGAGGCCGGCCAGCACCTTGGCCCGTCGCACAGCGGTCCGCAGCCCACCGAGTTCGTCGACCAGGCCGTGTTCCAGCGCATCGGCACCGGTCCAGATGCGGCCGCGGGCCACCTGCTCGACGGCCTCGACCGGCAGGTTGCGCCCGTCGGCGACGCGTTCCACGAAGTCGGTGTAGAACAGGTCGGCCTCGGCCACGACGTGCGCGTGCTGCGCCTCGGTGAAGGGCTGATTGGCTGACCAGGCGTCGGCATTCTCGTTGGTACGCACGGCATCCGAGCCGACGCCGAGCCGTTCCTTGAGGCCCTTGGTGACGAGCTTGCCCGTCACGACGCCGATGGATCCGGTGATGGTGCCGGCGTTGGCGACGATGTGGTCGGCCGCCATCGACACGTAATAACCGCCGGACGCGGCGACCGCGCCCATCGACGCGACGACAGGTTTGCCCGACTCACGCAGTCGCGCCACCTCGCGCCAGATGGTCTCCGACCCGGTGACCGCACCACCCGGGCTGTCGACCCGCAGCACGACCGCCGTGACGTCGTCGTCCGCGGCGGCTTCCCGCAGGGCCGCGGCAATGGTGTCACCGCCGACGCTCGACGGTCCGGGCGGGAAGGCGCTCGGACCACCGCGCCCGCTGACGATGGGCCCGGCCAGGGTGACGACGGCGATGGTCGGCTTGTGTTTGAGGCCCGGCAGCGGCGGCACCTCGGGCAGCGTGTGGCCGGCGGTGGCCTTGGCGTACCGGGACAGGAACAGCCGCGGTGGCGCGTCCTTGCCGTCGGCTTCCGCTGCGCCACTGGTCAATTCGCCGACCCGGGCATAGGCCTCGTCACGGAAACCGATGCGGTCCACCAGTTTGGCGGCGAGTGCGTCGTCGCGCAGCAGCGGCGCCCGGTCGACCAGGGTGTCGAGCTCGGCGGCGTCGACGCCGCGCGATTCCGCGATGGCGGCCAGCACCTGGGCGTGCAGGCTCTCGATGAGGCGGCCGTCGGCCTCGCGGTGCGGCTCGGTGTAGCGGTCCTGCGTGAACATGTTGGCGGCCGACTTGTACTCGCCACGAGCGACGAACTGCGCCTCGATGCCGGCCTTGTCGAACGCGTCGCGCAGGAACAGCGCGTTGGTGGCGAAACCGACCAGCCCGACGGTGCCCGACGGCTGCATCCACACTTCCCGGAACGCCGAGGCCAGGTAGTACGACATGGTGCCCGGGTAGGTCTCGGCCCAGGCGACGGACGGCTTGACGGCACTGAACGCGGCGATGGCGTCGCGCAGTTCCTGCACCGGACCCGCTGCGGCAGCAGGCAATTGGACCCGGGCGATCAGACCGGCCACCCGCTTGTCGTCGGCCGCGCGGTGGATGGCGGCGACGGCGTCGCGCAGCACGAGGGGCCGCGAGTTGCCCATGACGAAGGCGATCGGGTCGAAGCCGGCGGTCTCGGGCGGCACCGCCTGCAGGTCGAGTTCCAGTACGCAGCCGCCCGGCACGCCGTGGTGGCGCGCGGTGTCGACCTTGCGGACCAGGGCACGCAACTCGTCGGGACCGGGAAGACCGGGCAGGCTGGGCCGGAAAGCAAACATGCTCCGAGCGTACCGACTCGCCGCCGCGTGCCGAGCAGACGCAAACGTGCCGAGCAGACGCAAAACTGTCCATTTCGCGCCCGATTTCGACAGTTTTGCGCCTGCTCGCGGGTAAGAATCGACCCCATGGTGCTGAAGGTCTCCGTCTCCCCCGATCTGGTCCACGGCGACGCCGACGACGGCTACGGCAAGGTCGCCGACGCATTCCGGGCCAACTTCGCGGCCGGCGGCGAGGTCGGCGCCGCGCTGTGCGTCTACCGTGACGGCCGCAAGGTCGTCGACATGTGGGGCGGCTACCGCGACGGGATCACCAGGGCGCCGTGGCAGGCCGACACCATGGTCAACATGTTCTCGTCAACGAAAGGTGTTGCCGCCCTTGCGGTTGCGCACGCGGTGTCGAAAGGGCTCTTCGACTACGACGAGCGGGTCGCCACGTATTGGCCCGAGTTCGCCGCGCAGGACAAGGGCGACGTCACCGTGCGTCAGCTGCTGGCGCACCAGGCGGGCCTGTGCGTCCTGACGCCCAATCCCCTGCTGTCCGACATCGCCGATCCGGTGCGCCTCTCCGCCATCCTCGCCGCGCAGAAACCGGCGTGGACGCCCGGCACCCGGCACGGCTATCACGCCGTCACCATCGGCTGGTACGAGTCCGAGCTGATCCGTCGCACCGACGGCCGTACGCTCGGCCGCTATCTCGCCGATGAGATCACCGGGCCGTCGGGCCTCGACCTGTACATCGGCCTGCCGGACTCGGTCGATCGGAACCGGATCGCCACGTTGCACCACTGGCAGCGCTACGAGTCGCTGCGGCACCTCGACATCATGCCGGCGGGGTTCCTGATCGGCAGCCTCAACCCGCGCGGCTTACTGGCCAGGACCGCCGCCATCCCCGCCGACATCGACCCCTACGCCGGCGACTACAACACCGACAAGGTGCGCCGCGTCGAGATCCCGTCCGCCAACGGTACCGGCACGGCGCGCGCGCTGGCCGGCCTCTACGGCGCCGCGGCCACCGGCGGGAGCGAAATAGGTTTCACCCCAGAGATTTTCGATGCGTTGATCGCCCCGCCGCGCAATCCGTCAGGCGGCACACGGGACATGGTGCTGCGGCTGGACGGTGCGTACTCCCTCGGCTTCTGCAAGGAGTTCCCGCGGATGGTGTTCGGCTCGTCGGGCAAGGCGTTCGGCACCCCTGGCTTCGGTGGCTCGTTCGGCTTCGCCGACCCCGACACCGGCGTGGGCTTCGGCTACGTGATGAACCGGCTGGGCTTCCATCTGGTCAGCGATCCCCGCGAACTGGCCGTCCGTCAGGCCCTCTTCCACGACGTCCTCGGCGCCCGGCCTCAGGTCTGAGCACCACCCGGCCGAGACGGCGACCCCGGCCACCGAAGGCAATTACGCCATGCTCGGCCCCGGCGACCCGCCAACACAACTGGGTGGCGGCGAACTCGACCAGAAATCGCCCTGTGGTGCGCTCGCGCGCACTGACCAGGGAGTCGGCCTGCGGCGTTCCGGCCCTCGCGCCATTCGGCGCGGCGAAACCAAACAAGAAACCCCCGGCCGAATAGGCCGGGGGTTTCCTATTTTTGAACTGTTTACAGCTCGGTCGCGCTACCACCGGCAGCGGTGATCGCCTCACGGGCGCTACCGCTGAACTTGTTGGCGGTGACGTCGACCTTGACGGCCAGCTTGCCGTCGCCGAGCACCTTGACCAGGGTGTTCTTGCGAACCAGGCCCGCGGCCACCAGCTCGTCCACACCGACGGTGCCGCCCTGCGGGAACGCCTTGGCGAGGTCGCCGACGTTCACCACCGCGTACTCCGTGCGGAAGCGGTTGCGGAAGCCCTTGAGCTTCGGCAGACGCATGTGGATCGGCATCTGGCCACCCTCGAACGTCACGGGGACGTTCTTGCGGGCCTTGGTGCCCTTGGTACCACGACCAGCGGTCTTACCCTTGGAGCCCTCACCACGACCGACGCGGGTCTTGGCCTTCTTGGACCCCGCGGCCGGCTTGAGGTCGTGCAGCTTGATGACGCTCATTTACGCCTCCTCAACCGTGACGAGGTGGTTGACCACCGCGAGCAGACCACGGGTCTGCGCGTTGTCCTCGCGAACGACGGACTGGCGGATCTTGCGCAGTCCCAGCGTCCGCAGGCTCTCGCGCTGCTTCCACCGGGCACCCACGGTGCCACGCACCTGGGTGATCTTCAGTTCAGCCATGATTATGCCGATCCTTCACGCGCTGCCGAGGCGGCGAGCGCTTCTGCCTCACGCCGGGCCCGCAGCATGCCGGCCGGCGCAACATCTTCGATGGGCAGGCCACGACGGGCCGCCACTTCCTCCGGACGCTGCAGCTGCTTCAGCGCGGCAACGGTGGCGTGCACCACGTTGATCGCGTTGTCACTGCCCAGCGACTTGGCCAGGATGTCGTGCACGCCGGCGCATTCCAGCACCGCACGCGCCGCACCACCGGCGATCACACCGGTACCCGGGCTGGCCGGACGCAGCATCACGACACCGGCAGCAGCCTCGCCCTGAACCGGGTGCACGATGGTGCCACCGATCAGCGGGACGCGGAAGAAGCCCTTGCGAGCCTCCTCGACACCCTTGGCGATGGCGGCCGGAACTTCCTTGGCCTTGCCGTAGCCGACGCCCACCATGCCGTGGCCGTCACCGACGATCACCAGCGCGGTGAAGCTGAAGCGCCGACCACCCTTGACCACCTTCGAAACGCGGTTGATGGTGACAACGCGCTCGATGTAGTTGCTCTTCTCACCGCGGTCGTCGCCGCGACCACGGCCACCGCGGTCATCGCGGCGACCACGGCCGTCGCGGTCACCACGACCGCCACGGTTGTCCTGCGCCGAAGCGGCGCCAGCCTGCTCGGCCATCATGCAGTCCTTCCGGTCATCTTCAAGTAAGTCATCAGAACGTCAACCCGCCTTCACGAGCGGCGTCGGCGAGCGCGGCGATCCGGCCGCCGTAGCTGTAGCCACCGCGGTCGAACACGACCTCGGAGATGCCGGCAGCCTTGGCACGCTCGGCGATCAGCTGACCCACCCGGGTGCTGACGGCCTTCTTGTCACCGTCGACGGCACGCACGTCGGCCTCGATGGACGACGCGGCGGCCAGCGTAGTGCCGGTCAGGTCATCGATCACCTGGACGTGGATGTGCCGCGAGGAGCGGTTGACCATCAGGCGCGGACGCTCGGAAGTACCGGCGACCTTCTTGCGCAGACGGGCGTGACGACGCAGACGCGCCACCCGACGGGTCTCAGAAATGTTCTGGCCCAACGGCTTACGCTTGTCAGTCTCAGTGTTGGCCATTGCTACTTACCTGTCTTTCCGACCTTGCGGCGGATCTGCTCACCCTCGTAGCGAATGCCCTTGCCCTTGTACGGGTCGGGGCGACGCAGGCGGCGGATGACTGCCGAGATCTGGCCGACTTTCTGCTTGTCGATGCCGGACACCGAGAACTTCGTCGGGGTCTCGACTGCGAACGTGATGCCCTCAGGCGCCTCGATGAGCACCGGGTGGCTGTAGCCGAGCGCGAACTCCAGGTTCGAGCCCTTGGCCTGCACGCGGTAACCAACGCCGAAGATTTCCATCTTCGTGGTGTAACCCTGGGTCACACCGGTCACCAGGTTGGCGATCAGGGTGCGGGACAGCCCGTGCAGCGAGCGGTTACGACGCTCGTCGTTCGGACGGGTCACCACCACGGCGCCGTCGTCGTTGCGCGAGACCTCGATCGGCTCGGCAACATCCAGCGTCAGGGTGCCCTTGGGGCCCTTGACCGCGACGTTTTGGCCGTCGATGGTCACATCGACGCCGGCCGGGATGACAACCGGCTGCTTTCCAATACGCGACATGTTTTCTGCCCCCTACCAGACGTAAGCGAGGACTTCGCCGCCCACGCCCTGTCGAGCTGCCTGGCGGTCGGTGAGAAGGCCGGAGGACGTGGAGATGATCGCCACACCCAGGCCACCGAGAACCCGCGGCAGGTTGGTGGATTTCGCGTACACCCGCAGACCGGGCTTGGACACCCGGCGGAGGCCGGCGATGCTGCGCTCGCGGCTCGGGCCGTACTTGAGGGATACAACGAGGCTCTTGCCCACGCGGGCGTCCTCGGTGCGGTAGTCGGTGATGTAACCCTCCTTCTTGAGGATCTCGGCGATGTTCGCCTTGATCTTCGAGTGGGGCAGGGTCACCTCGTCGTGGTACGCCGAGTTGGCGTTGCGCAGACGTGTCAAGAAGTCTGCGATCGGATCCGTCATTGTCATGACAGCGTTGATCAACCTTTCTCGCTGCGGTTCCCATACATCACGCCCGTGTCGGTCCCACCTTGCGGTGGCTCGGCACGTCACATCGTGGGCCTGCTACGAAGTGTTTTCCCTTATCTGACCGAGGTCGGTCAGGGGTCGTGCATCAGTAGTGCAATCCAGCTTCGGAAGGCACATGCCGATCGGCCATTGGACGAAAACGCCCATGGCAACCTGCCCAGTGTAGACAATGCGCAGCTCAGGGCCAAATCCGTGCTTTCGCGAGGCCCACCCCAGCCGGTTTGCGCCACGAATGTGCACACAGATCGCGGATTCGGCAATGCGAGCGCCAGCGCTCAGCCAATGCCAGGTCGGCTTCCAGGGTCGCCGCTGGACCTCATGCGTTGAGTGTGCGTCTTGGCAGCGGGCTACTCGGAGTAAGTCTGCTGTGACGCACGGTCAATGGGCCCGGGAATTCACTGTGCTTCTGGGCAGACGACTACTCGCAGAAAGTCTGCTGCGACGCACAGTGAACGGGTTGAGTGTGCGTCTGGGCAGACGGCTGCTCGGGCAGCTTTCGCGATCTGTGTGCACGCTCGACGAGCCGCGCTCCCGCCGCACGCAAAAGCCGCCCCGGTCACGGGGACCGGGGCGGCTTTCTACAGCGTCATGAGACGGGCAGAGTCACCAGCTGGACTTCTGCACGCCGGGCAGCTCGCCGGCGTGGGCCATCTCCCGCAGGCAGATTCGGCACAGGCCGAACTTGCGGAACACCGAGTGCGGGCGACCGCACTTGTTGCAGCGGGTGTAGCCACGCACCGCGAACTTCGGCTTCTTGTTGGCCTTGTTGACCAGAGCCTTCTTTGCCATTGTCAGTTCTCCTTGAACGGGAAGCCCAGGGCCCGCAGCAACGCACGGCCTTCGTCGTCAGTGGTGGCCGAGGTGACGACCGTGATGTCCATGCCGCGGGGGCGGTCGATCGAGTCGACATCGATCTCGTGGAACATCGACTGCTCGTTGAGGCCGAAGGTGTAGTTGCCGCTGCCGTCGAACTGCTTGGCCGACAGACCGCGGAAGTCGCGGATACGGGGCAGTGCGATGGAGATCAGACGGTCCAGGAATTCCCACATGCGGTCGCCACGCAGGGTGACGCGGCAGCCGATCGGCATGCCCTCACGCAGCTTGAACTGCGCGATGGACTTGCGGGCCTTGCGGATTTCCGGCTTCTGACCGGTGATCAGCGTCAGGTCGTTGACCGCGCCGTTGATCAGCTTGGCGTCGCGGGCGGCGTCACCGACACCCATGTTGACGACAACCTTGACCACGCCGGGGATCTGCATGACGTTGGCGTAGTTGAATTCGTTGTTGAGCGCGTCGCGGATCTCTTCGCGGTAACGCGTCTTCAGCCGGGGCTGAGTGTTTTCCACAGTGGTCATCTCAGATGTCCTTGCCATTGCGCTTAGAGATACGGACCTTCTTGCCGCTCTCCTCATCGACGCGGTAGCCGATGCGGGTCGCGTTGCCGTCGGAGTCGACCACCATCACGTTGGAAACGTGGATCGGCGCCTCCTGGGTGACGATGCCACCCGACGATGCACCGCGCTCGTTCTGCGACTGCGCAGTGTGCTTCTTGATCCGGTTGACGCCCTCAACGAGCACCTTGTTGCGGGTTGGGTAGGCCTCGATGACCTTGCCCTTGGCACCCTTGTCCTTGCCGGCGATGACCAGCACGGTGTCGCCCTTGTGCACCTTCATCACAAAACCTCCGGGGCCAGCGAGACGATCTTCATGAACTTCTTCTCGCGCAGTTCGCGACCGACCGGCCCGAAGATGCGGGTACCGCGGGGGTCATTGTCGTTCTTGATGATGACGGCGGCGTTCTCGTCGAACTTGATGTAGCTGCCGTCCGGCCGGCGGCGCTCCTTGACGGTGCGCACGACGACGGCCTTGACCACGTCACCACGCTTGACGTTGCCGCCCGGGATGGCGTCCTTGACGGTCGCCACGATGATGTCGCCGATGCCGGCGTAGCGCCGCGACGAGCCACCGAGCACGCGGATGCAAAGGATTTCCTTTGCGCCCGTGTTGTCGGCGACCTTGAGTCGCGATTCCTGCTGAATCACTCGATCTCCTGACCTGGGTTTTGTATGCACGCCAGATACCGACCTGGACGTGCGCGGTCTTGTTGTCCAAGGGCACGCGGGGTCACGTGATGACCGGGGTCTGCCCTGGGCAACCCTTACATAGTAGGCGAGCAGCCATAACGCTCCAAATCGCTGCTCAATGACTGCTTATATCTCCCGCGAGCGACCGTGTTTGTACGGCAACACGCCGCGTCGGACGTGCATTTGGCGGCCACTCACGCGCGACGGGGGCGACGTTTCCGTCACCCCCGTCAGTGTTGTTCAACCGATGATCAGCCGACGACACCCCAGCCCAGGACCCGCGACGTCAGCAGCACCAGTGCCAGCGACACCGTCGCCACCACGACCAGGCCGATCACCGCGACGACGAGCGGGCGCCAGCCGGTACGCGCGATCTGCCGGAAGTCGGTGGACAGCCCCACCCCGGCGAAGGTCAGCAGGAACGCCCACTTGGACACCGCGGCCAGGTTCGCGACCTGCCCCTTGCTCAACAGCCCCGCGGTGACGACGGCCGAGACCGCGAGGAAGCCGAGCACGAACTTCGGGAACTTCTGCCAGACGAACGCGGCCTTGGCGCGCACGCCGGAGGCGACGGCGTCGGCCTCTCCCCTGGCGGCCCAGTAGATGGCGAAGCCGAGGACGACGAAGCCGATCAGCGCGTTGCGCACCGACTTCACCAGGACGGCGGTCTTGCCGGCCTCGTCGGAGAACAGGTAACCGGTGGCGGTGGTCTCGGCGGTGTTGTCCACCGCGAGGCCGGCCCACAACCCGAATTCGTGGTCGGTCAGCCCGATGGCGTGCCCCAGCGGCGGCAGCACGAACAGCGCGACGGCACCGAGCGCCAGGATCGAGGCGATCGCGTAGCTGACGTCGGAGTTACGTGCCCGGATGGCGCCCTTGGCCGCGATGATCGCCGACACCCCGCAGATCGATGTCCCGATGGCCAGTAGCGAGCCGAGCTTGCCGGACAGGCCGAACCACCGGGCCGCGGCGAGGATGATCGCGCCCGCGACGGTCATGTCGATCAGGATCTGCACCAGGCTGGTGGCGCCGAGCTTGAGGACGTCGCCGAGGACGAACCGCGCGCCCAGCAGGACGATGCCGACCTTGAGCCAGAACTCGTAGGTGCCGACACCGGGACGGAAAATCCGGTGCAGCCCAACGGTATTGGTGATGATCAACCCGAAAACGATGGCCCAGAGCACGTATTCGATGTCGGGCACGTGCCAGTGCTGATGCTTGGCCAGCGCCAGCCAACCGATCTGGGCATACTTGCCGGCCAGGCCCACCGCGATCAGCAGCAGCAGGCCGGGCACGTAGTCGAGGAACCTGCGGGCGCCCGTGGCTTCGGTGTGATCGCCCGACTCGACGTGGTCGGCGGTATCAGCCGCATCGACAGTCATCGCGTCACCAACCGATCTTCGGCAGCACACCGGCCACCGCCAGTGCCGTCACGGCCAGCCCCAAAATTGTTGCCCACCAGTCCGTTCCGACGCGGCTTAGCCAGCCTTGCGTCGCGTTACCCTCAGTCATCACGCCTCTCCCGTCACCGATGTTGGGCTCATGGTGGCGGGTGTCGCGACGCCTGCACAGGGATCTGCTCGCGCTGAATCTGAACGGACCCGCAGGTCAGCCGAGAATCGCGTGCGCCAGCCGCGTCAGCGCACCGCTGATCTGCGCGACGGACAGGCCGCGGTCACGTTGATGCAGGAAGTTCTCGGCGGCCAACGGCGCCAACAGAATGTCGACCAGCGCATCCGGGTCGGCGACGTCGGCCTGCACCAACAGGGCACGCACGTGGGCGGCCCAGAAACCGTAGGCCCCGGTACCGAAGCGGGCGCCGCCGACCTCGGCGCCGAACGCGAGATCCGCGTGCCGGTCGAGCAGGCCGACCATGGCGGCATAGAACGCCGAAAGCCGTTCGGCGGGAGCAGCTCCCGGCCCCAGCGGGGGCTCTCCGGAGATCAGTTGGCGCTGCAGGGCGCGTTCATGTTCGTCGAGCAGTGCGACGGCGATGGCCGCGGTGCTGGGGTAGCGCCGATAGAGCGTGCCCCGTCCGACGCCGGCCGCGGTGGCGATGTGCTCCATCGTGACGCTGCGTGCGTCACGACGGGCGAACACTTCCGCGGCCGCAGCCAGAATCCGGGCGCGGTTGCGCGCGGCGTCGGCGCGCTCGGCGCCGGCGTCGTCACTGCCGAGCAGGTCCGCGCCGATGTCCACCCTCGCACGATAGCTCACCAAGGGAATAAGTGGACACAACGTCCGGTTACTTGCATCATTAACCGGACATTGTGTCCACTTTGAGAGGATCGTCATGACCACGTTGCTTCACCTCGATGCCAGCGCCCGCAACCCATCGATCAGTCGGCAGGTCAGCGCCGCGTTCGCGCAGGCTTGGCGCGCAGCTTCGCCCGACGGCACCTACCACTACCGTGACGTGGCAGCCGATCCAGTGCCGTTCATCGACGCCGGCTGGACCGAGATCTGCGATGCGGCCCTTGCCGCCGGCGTCACCGACCTCGACGAGCTGGCGGGCCTGGCACGCACCCCCGCCCAAACCGCGGCCTGGACCGTCGTCGAACCATTGCTGGCCGAACTGCGCTCAGCCGACGTCGTGCTGATCGGCACGCCGATGTACAACTATTCGATTCCGGCCGCCCTGAAGGCCTGGCTGGACCAGGTGACATTTCCGCGAATGTCGTTGGCACCCAGACGGTTCGTGGTCGCCACCGCACGGGGCGGCGCCTATTCGCCGGGTGCACCCAAGGCGGCCTTCGACTACCAGGAGCGATTCCTGCGCGACTTTTTCGCCGGGCATTTCGCCGTCACCGACACGGTGTTCATCAACGCCGAACTGGCCAACGCCCGAGTGGATCCCACACTCGCCAAGTTCCGCGACGGGCACGACGCATCCCTGACAGCCGCGCTGAGCACTGCGCGCACATTGGCCGCGGAGTATGCGAAATGAGTTGGCTGATCCTCGCTTTGGCCGGCGTGGTGGAGATCGCCTGGTCCCAGAGCATCAAACCGACCGACGGGTTCACCCGCCTGCTGCCGACGATCGTCTGCGTACTGGTCGGCGCCTTGTCGGTGTATCTGTTGTCGCTCGCGATGCGGACCCTGCCGGTCGGTACCGCCTATGCGGTGTTCACCGGCATCGGCGCCGTCGGGGCCATCGCCATCGGGGTTCTGGTCCACAAGGATCCGCTGAACATCGGCCGGGCGGTGGCCTTGTCGATGATCGTCGGCGGAATTGTGTTGGCGCGCTTGACCAATCCCGAGTAGTGAGCGGCGGCTCCGCTCAGCCCATGCGAATACCGAAATCCCCCAGCAACACCGGCTTCGCCGCATCGATGCCCTTCGAACCGGCGGGTCCCTGCAACTGCAGCGCGATGAGGTAGTCCCCGTTGTTGGTCCACACATGCACGATGCGGTCGATGTAATCACTGCCGGAGCCAGGCTTGTCGGCGAGCACGCCCATCAGCTTCTGCCCGCTGTAACCGCACAATTCGTCGGGCAGGATGCTGACGCTGTTGAATTCGTGGCCCGCCGTGCGCGCGTCGGCGTATCCCTGGAACGCCGCGGCGGCATCCTGGGGCGTGGGAGTGATTTTCACGGTGCCGGTCAGGCCGTCGGGGCCGGTCAGGTTCAGCGCGACATCACCGGACGGTGGCGCCCCCGGACCGAATCCGTCGGGCACCGCGACGACGACGGTCGGCGAGCCCGGCGCTCCGGTGGTCGCGGTCATCGTCTGTGCGGGCGGGCTCGGCGGGTCGCAGACCTGCTCCCCTGCCGCGACAGGGCGTTTGGTGGTTTCGACCACTCCGTACGTCGGCAGGTCGGGCATCTTCGACCCGGACGCCGCCGTCGACGACGACGGAGCAGACGTACTGGTGGCCGTGGTCGTGGTGCCGTCGGATTTGGTTGCAGTGGTGGGCTTCTCGTCGGTCTTACCGCCGCAGGCTCCCAACAGCACCGCCGCCGACATCGCGGCGACGCACCGGATGATCGGTCCGCTCATCTCAGTCCCCTAGTCCTTGCAGAACGCCTTGGCCAGTTCCTGTTCGACGTCAAGATACGGCGTACCCGAGATGTCGACGACGACTTTGGCGATGGTGCCGCCGACAAAGGCAAACGGGGCCCGGTAGCGGTTCGACACCGGCTGGCCCGCATTGCGCCCGACCGCGACGCCGCCCCCGGCGAGACCGAAGGTGCCCGGGTGGGCGCGGATATCCGGGCGGGTCGCCACCACTGCGTCATCGATGCGCAGCTCGACGGTGCCGAGCGGCGTGTGACTGCCTGCCACGGTGCCGGTGCGGTCGTAGTGGACGCCGAACACGTGCCGCCCCAAGGGCAACGGATCGAGCGCGGACACCACCTGCTCGTCCTCACCCATGAAGTTGTAGACGTACTGCAGCCGGCCGTCCTGGACGAACAGCACATGTCCGCCGTGGCCGGCGCCCTGCTTGAAAAGTACCCCTTCGGCGGCCGCCGATTCCACGTCGACCTCGGCCAGCACCGAGAACGACTGTCCCCGCAGCTCGACGCCGGCACCGATACCCACCTCAGCGGTGCCCGGGTAGTAGGTGAAGGTCTGGCGGTCGCGCATCAGGTAGGGGCGGTCGCGCAGCAGCGTCTCGAACACGTTGAGGTCCGCCAGCGGCAGGCCGTTGTACTTGGCCGCCTCGGCGAACCAGAGTTCCTGCATTTCAGCAAGTTTCGCGGGATTCTGCGCGGCGAGGTCATGACATTGACTGCGGTCTGATTCGATGTGGAACAGCTCCCAGCGGTCCTTGTCGAAGTGCGACCACCCCGACGGGGTGGCGGCGTGCACCGTGTTGGCGAACCAGCCGTCGTGCCAGACGCCTCGCGTGCCCAGCATCGCGTAGAACTGCGTCGTCTTGCCGGTGCCGGCCGCCGAATCTTCCAGGGCCGCCTTGAAACTCACTCCTTCGAGCGGCCGCTGCGGCACGCCGCGCACCTCGGTGGGTGGTTCGATGTCCAGCAGGTCGTAGACCGTCGGGGTGATGTCGGCGACGTTGACGTAGTTGTCGCGCACTTCGCCATGTGCGGCGATTCCGTTGGGCCAGCTGATGATTGCGGTGTCGGCGATGCCGCCCTCGTGGGAGGCATAGCGCTTGAACAACTTGTAGGGCGTGTTGAAGGCCATCGCCCAGCCGATCGGATAGTGGTTGTAGGTGTCCGGCGAACCCAGGGTGTCGAAGTACCGCATGCTTTCTTCGACGGTGTCGATGTAGCCGTTGAAGAATTTGTTCTCGTTGACCGAGCCGTTGGGACCGCCTTCGCCGCTGGCCCCGTTGTCGGAGATGACGACGATGAGGGTGTTGTCCAGCTGCCCCGACTCCTCCAGGTAGTCGAGAATCCGGCCGATCTGCGCGTCGGTGTACGACAGGAAGCCGGCGAACACCTCGGCCATGCGGGCGAACAGCCGCTTCTCGTCATCGCTCAGTCCGTCCCAGGGCCGCACCGTGTCCTGCAGCGGCCACGGCTCACCGTTCGGACCCTTGACGTCGAGATAGGGATTCATGGGCGAGAGTTCGGTGTCGGGCGGCACGATGCCGAGGCGCTTCTGGTTCTCGAGCACCAGGTCGCGGTAGGCCTCGTAACCCATGTCGAACGTGCCGGCGTATTTGTCGGCCCAGTCCTTGAAGACGTGGTGCGGCGCATGACCCGCCCCCGGACAGACATACGAGAACCAGGGCTTGTCCGGAGCGATGACCTTGGCATCCCGGATGAACTCGATGGTCTTGTCCGCCAGGTCTTTTGACAGGTGGTAGCCCTCTTCGGGAGTGGCCGGCGGGGCGACGGGATGGTTGTCGTACACCAGCTCCGGGTACCACTGATCGGTCTCGCCGCCCATGAACCCGTAGAAGCGTTCGAAGCCGCGCGACAGCGGCCAGTGCCGCTTGGTGGACGCGAGGTTCGACTCTTCCAGCGGCGTCAGGTGCCATTTGCCGACGCAGTAGGTGTTCCAGCCCCGCTCGGCCAGCACCTCGGACAGCAGTGCGGTCTCAAAAGGTATGCGGCCGTGGCAGTTCGGGAAGCCGTCGGTGAACTCCTCGATGGTGGCCATACCGACCGAGGTGGCGTTGCGCCCCGTCAGCAGCGACGCCCGCGTCGGCGAGCACAGGGCGGTGGTGTGGAACTGCGACAGGCGCACCCCCTTGTCGGCGATGCGGCGCATGGCCGGCATGTCGACGAGACCGCCGAAGCAGTCCCAGGTCGCGATGCCGGTGTCGTCCCACACCAGGTACAGGACGTTGGGCGCGCCGGTCGGCGCGGTCGGCGCGGCATACGGCGCCCAGTCGGGCTCCGAGTCGCGGATGTCGAGTTTGATCTTGCCCTGGAATTCAGTTGCCATGACGCCTCGTCCCGGTCAGCGCTCGCCGATCCCGGCGATCGCCCGGAGATTACACCCGGGAGCTGAGCCGCGCCCGCGATATTGACGTTCACGATGAGCTGCCGCCGGCTGCGGCCTACGGCAGCACCACCCGCCCCACCATGTCGCCGGGCAGCGCATCCGTAGCGCGGCCCACCGGCTCAACCGTCACAGCCAGTGCCGTGGCCCGTCCGATGTCCGGCACCATCACGGTGCGCGGATCCCGGATCGCCGATCCTGAAGCAACCGGAGCACCGTCCTTCATCAACCACACCTGATAGGCCATGCCCGGCGGCGGCGCGGCAGCCCCGTCGAAAACCACCATGCCGTCGCCGCGCTGCCGTGAGTACACGACGGTCGCCGTGCCACCGGACCGCAACGAGGTGGACACGCTGCGGACGTCGGGCGCGGTCATTACCTTTTCGGCAACCGGCGGTGCGGGCGGTGGGCGCAGCATCCACCCCGCCGCGAACGCGCTCCCGCCGACGGCGAGCACCGCAGCCGCGGCCAGAACCGCATTGCGCCAACGACGTTCGCGAGCCTGACCCCGATTGCCGAGCAGAACAGCATCTCTCAGCGCCGCCGGCGGGGCGACGGCCGTGGCGTCCGCCAGTGTCACCAGCGTCTCCCGGACCTCCGCGACCTGTCGACGGAACGCCTCCGCCACGGCCCCGGGCGCCCCGGCCAGTCGCCGTTCGATCTCGACGCGCTCGGCATCAGTAACGGCATCGAGCGCATACGGCACCGCCAGCTCCAGCAGTTCGAACTCGGCCGGCTCGCTCATGACTCCCCCAGACAATCACGCAGCTTACGCAGCCCGTCGCGCATCCGCGTTTTCACCGTGCCGAGACTCGTGGCCAGGCGTTGGGAAACCTGCACGTAGGTCAGCCCGTCGTAATAGGCCAACTCGATCGCCGCACGCTGCGAGTCGGTGAGAGTGCCGAGGCAGCCCAGCACCCGGCGACGATCGTCGCCCCGCACCGCCGCCTCCGCCACCACGTCCGACGGCCGATCGAGATGCGTTGTCCCGTAGTCCCATTCACGACGACTGCTCGCGACCTCCGTACGTACCCGATCGACGGCGCGGCGATGGGCCAGCGTCATCACCCAGGCCAGCGCCGAACCTTCGGCGGGGTCGAAGCCGGCAGCCGCACGCCACACCTGTGCGTACACCTCCTGCGTCGTCTCCTCGCTGTAGCCAGGATCCCGCAGCACCCGCAGGATCAGACCGAAGACCCGGGCACACGTCGCGTCATAAAAGGCCGCGAACGCGTCGGCATCCCCTTCGGCGACACGCCGCAGCAAGGCGCCGAGATCGGGGGCGTGCTCAGACGATGCGGCCATCGTCGAGCAGCCTAGCCTCACCCGTCAGTGCTTCGCCTGAGCCAGCAGCTCACGGATCATGCCCTCGGTGACGTCGTAGTCACCCTCGCCGAACTTGATGTGCCGGACGACGCCGGCGGCGTCGATCAGGTAGCTCGCCGGCCAGTACTGGTTCTGGTAGTTGTTCCAGGTGTCGTACGAGTTGTCCAGGGCCACCGGATACTTGATGTGCAGATCTGCCGCACCCTTGATGACGCCGGCGCGGTCGTGTTCGAATTGGTATTCCGGCGTGTGCACACCGATCACGGTGAAGCCCTGGTCCTTGTAGCGGTCGTACCAACCGGTGACGTGCTCGATGGCACGCTGACAGTTGATACACGTATAGGTCCAGAAGTCGACGAGAACCACCTTGCCGCGCAAGGATTTCAGGTCGAGCGGTGCGTCGCCGGGAGTATTGAACCAGCTGTCGATGCCGACGATGTCCGGCGCGGTACCGCAGTCCTGTAGGACGCTCGCGCCCTCCGCACAGTTCGACAGGCCGACACCGGCCGGTGCGATACGGGCCTGCAGTGTCGCGGTGTAGTCGGGAATCTTCCGCTGCACCGTGGCGGGCACATTCAGTGCCAGCGCCACCGCGGCGACCAGCATGACCACCCCCGCGGCAACCCGGACCTGCCGCTGCCGTTGTTGAAATGCCTTGACCCGCTGGGCAACTCGCTGCCCACTCACCGCGAACAGCAGCAACGGCAGTGCCGTGCCGACTGCGAACGACGCGGTCAGTGCCACGGTATCGAGCCCGATGCGGCCGGTCGCACCGGCCACCACGATCGCCGCCAGCACGGGTCCCGCGCATGGCGCGTAGAGCACACCCAACGCCAGTCCGAGGCCGAAACCCCTGCGGTCGCCGACGATGTCACGTTGCGGCAGGCGCGCGAACGGCGCTTCCAGCAGGCGTTCGACGCGCGGGAAGATCAAGCCGACCCCGATGGCCGTGAGGGCGATCAGGCCGACCCAGCGGATGATGTCGGCCGGCAGGTGCAATTGCTGCAGCACGACGGTGCCGACGAGAGTCACCACGCTGAAACTCAGGACCAGGCCGGCGATCACCCGGTAGGGGCGGCGACTGGCGCCGGAAAACAGGACCACGGGCAGGACCGGCAGGATGCACGGCGAGATACCGGTGATCAGTCCGCCGAGGAATCCGATGAGGACGAGTGTGTGCATGCCCCGTATTCGGAGCCGACGCCGATCCGGATTGGATTGCGACGCAGAAATTTCCCGCCGAACAGGCACCGCATACAAAACTGCCCCTCTTCCGAAGAAGAGGGGCAGTTTCGATGTCTGTCGAAGGAGCCTTCGCTACTTCGCCTTTTCCAACACCTCGACCAGACGCCAGCGCTTGGTCGCCGACAGCGGACGGGTCTCCATCAGAGAGACGCGGTCGCCGACACCGGCGTCACCGTTCTCGTCGTGCGCCTTGACCTTCGAGGTGGTCCGGATGATCTTCCCGTAGAGCGGGTGGCTCTTGCGGGATTCCAGCTCGACCACGATGGTCTTTTCCATCTTGTCGGACACCACGTAACCGATGGCGGTCTTGCGGCTGCCGCGCTCGGTCTCGGTGGCCGGCGTGTGCTTGGGGCCCTTAGTTTCTGCCATGACTAATCCTTACCAACCGGCCCGGACGCCAGGCCCAACTCGCGTTCGCGCAGGACGGTGTAGACCCGCGCGATCTCCTGCCGCACGGTACGCAGCCGGCGGTTGTTCGACAGCTGACCGGTGGCCATCTGGAAGCGAAGGTTGAACAGCTCTTCCTTCGACTCGCGCAGACGCGTGGTCAGCTCTTCCTCGGTGAGCTCACGCAGTTCACCAGGCGTAACTCCAACTGCCATCAGAACTGCTCCTCTCGAGTCACGATGCGTGCCTTGATCGGCAGCTTGTGGATGGCGCGGGTGAGCGCCTCCCGGGCGATCTTCTCGTCGGGGTAGCTGAGCTCGAAGAGCACGCGACCCGGCTTGACGTTGGCGACCCACCACTCCGGCGAACCCTTACCGGAACCCATGCGGGTTTCGGCAGGCTTCTTGGTCAGCGGGCGGTCCGGGAAGATGTTGATCCAGACCTTGCCGCCACGCTTGATGTGCCGGTTGATGGCGATACGAGCGGACTCGATCTGCCGGTTGGTGATGTAGGCGTGGCCCAGGGCCTGGATGCCGTAGTCACCGAAGCTGACCGAGGTGCCGCCGCTGGCGATACCGCGCTGCTCCGGGTGGTGCTGCTTGCGGTGCTTGACCTTGCGGGGAATCAGCATGCTTAGCTCTCCGTTGCTTCCGACGGCGCATCGCCGGCGGGGGCCTCAACAGCGACGTCCACAGCGCGGCCGGCCTCGGTGCTGGTCGCCGTGGTGCCCGACGAACCGCTGCGACGCGGACGGGTACCGGACGGACGATCCCGACGGGGACGGTCGGCGGCGGGAGCGGCGGCGGCGAGCTCACGCTTGCCACCGACGATGTCGCCCTTGTAGATCCACACCTTCACGCCGATACGGCCGAATGTGGTCTTGGCCTCGTACAGGCCGTAATCGATGTCGGCGCGCAGCGTGTGAAGCGGCACGCGACCTTCGCGGTAGAACTCCGAGCGGCTCATCTCAGCACCGCCGAGGCGGCCGGAGCACTGCACCCGGATGCCCTTGACGTTGGGCTGACGCATGGCCGACTGGATGGCCTTGCGCATGGCACGACGGAACGCGACACGGTTGCTCAGCTGCTCGGCGACGCCCTGCGCCACCAGCTGGGCGACGCCCTCGGGGCTCTTGACCTCGAGGATGTTCAGCTGAACCTGCTTGCCGGTCAGCTTCTCCAGGTCGGCGCGGATGCGGTCGGCCTCGGTGCCACGGCGACCGATGACGATGCCCGGACGTGCGGTGTGGATGTCCACCCGGACGCGGTCACGCGTGCGCTCGATCTGCACGTCGGCGATGCCGGCGCGCTCCAGGCCGGTGGCCAGCAGCTTGCGGATGGCGACGTCTTCCTTGACGTAGTCCGCGTACTGCTTGTCGGCGTACCAACGGGACTTCCATTCGGTGGTGATACCGAGGCGGAAGCCGTGCGGGTTGATTTTCTGGCCCACTACTCCGAGCCTCCCTTCGTCTCGGTCTTGGCAGCCGCGGCCTTGCTGCCCTGCGCACGACGAGCGCGCGCGGCACCGGCCGTTGCGCTCTTCGAGCCCTTGTCCTTGGCAGGACGGCTCTCGACGACCACGGTGATGTGGCTGGTGCGCTTGCGGATTCGGTACGCACGCCCCTGGGCGCGCGGCCGGATGCGCTTGGCGGTCGGGCCCTCGTCGGCGAAGACCGTGGCGACCACGAGGGTCGTCGGGTCCAGGCCCTCGTTGTTCTGCGCGTTGGCGGCAGCGCTGGCGATCACCTTGGCGACCGGCTCGCTGGCAGCCTGCGGTGCCCACCGCAGGATGTCGAGCGCCTCTTCGACGCTCTTGCCACGGACCAGGTCGATGACCCGGCGGGCCTTGCTCGCCGACACACGCACGAAGCGCGCTTTGGCGCTCGCGGACGGGTATTCAGTAACGGTAGTCATTAGCGGCGCTTGCTCTTCCGGTCGTCCTTGATGTGACCCTTGAAGGTCCGCGTCGGGGCGAACTCGCCGAGCTTGTGCCCGACCATCGCTTCGCTGACGAACACCGGCACGTGCTTGCGACCGTCGTGGACGGCGAAGGTGTGACCGATGAAGTCGGGGATGATGGTCGACCGACGGGACCAGGTCTTGATGACCTGCTTGGTGTTCTTCTCGTTCTGCGCGTCGACCTTCTTCAACAGATGGTCGTCGACGAACGGACCCTTCTTGAGGCTACGAGGCATCGTCTATTCCTTTCCGGCCTAGCGCTTCTTGCCGGTGCGCCGGCGGCGGACGATGAGCTTGTCGCTCGGCTTGTTCGGCTTGCGGGTGCGGCCCTCGGGCTTGCCCCACGGGCTCACCGGGTGACGACCACCGGAGGTCTTACCCTCACCACCACCGTGCGGGTGGTCAACCGGGTTCATCACGACACCACGGACGGTCGGGCGCTTGCCCTTCCACCGCATACGGCCGGCCTTACCCCAGTTGATGTTCGCCTGCTCGGCGTTGCCGACCTCGCCGACGGTGGCGCGGCAGCGCACGTCGACGCGGCGGATTTCACCCGACGGCATACGCAGCGTGGCGTAGGCGCCTTCCTTACCGAGCAGCTGGATGCTGACACCGGCCGAGCGGGCCAGCTTGGCGCCGCCGCCCGGACGCAGCTCCACGGCGTGGATGACGGTACCGGCCGGGATGTTGCGCATCGGCAGGTTGTTGCCCGGCTTGATGTCGGCGTTGGGGCCCGACTCGATGACGTCGCCCTGCTTGAGGTCCTTGGGGGCGATGATGTAGCGCTTCTCGCCGTCCACGAAGTGGAGCAGTGCGATGTTCGCGGTGCGGTTCGGGTCGTACTCGATGTGCGCGACCTTGGCGTTGACGCCGTCCTTGTCATGGCGACGGAAGTCGATGACGCGGTAGGCACGCTTGTGACCGCCACCCTTGTGGCGAGTCGTGATGCGGCCGTGGGCGTTACGACCACCAGTGCCGTGCAGCGGACGGATCAGCGACTTCTCCGGAGTCGAACGAGTGATCTCGGCGAAGTCGGAGACGCTCGAACCGCGACGACCCGGGGTCGTCGGCTTGTACTTGCGAATTCCCATTATCAGTTAATCCCTTAACTCCCGGCCGATCAGGCCGGAGCTCCGAACAGTTCGATCGGCTTGCTGCCGGCGGACAGGGTCACGATCGCGCGCTTGGTGCTCTTGCGCTGGCCGTAACCGGTGCGGGTGCGCTTGCGCTTGCCCTTCCGGTTCGCGGTGTTCACCGAGTCGACCTTCACGTCGAAAATCTTCTCGATAGCGATCTTGATCTGCGTCTTGTTGGACTCCGGCGCCACGATGAACGTGTACGTGTTGTCCTCGATGAGTCCGTAGGACTTCTCCGAGATGACCGGGGCCAGGATGATGTCGCGAGGATCAGTCACGGTAGCCATCAGGCCGACACCTCCTCTTTCGTGTTGGCGGTGATGTAGGCGTTGAGCGCCTCCACCGAGAACACCAGGTCGTCGGCGTTGAGCACGTCGTAGGTGTTCAGCTGATCCGGCGAGATCACATGCACGCCAGGCAGGTTGCGGACGCTCTTGGCGCCGACCACATCGCTGCGGCCGATCACGACGAGCACCTTCTTGTTGTCGGTCAGCGACGACAGGAACGACTTGGCGCTCTTGGTCGACGGGTTCTGACCGGCCACCAGTTCGGTGATCGCGTGGATGCGCTCGTTGCGGGCCCGGTCCGACAGCGCGCTGCGCAGGGCAGCAGCGATCATCTTCTTCGGGGTCCGCTGGCTGTAGTCACGCGGCTGCGGGCCGTGGACGACACCACCACCGGTGAACTGCGGGGCGCGGGTCGAACCCTGGCGGGCGCGGCCGGTGCCCTTCTGGCGGTACGGCTTCTTGCCACCACCGGACACCATGGCCCGGGTCTTGGTGGCGTGCGTGCCCTGGCGAGCGGCGGCCAGCTGGGCCGTCACCACCTGGTGCATCAGCGCGATGTTGGGCTCGACGTCGAACAGCTCGGCGGGCAGCTCGACAGAGCCGTCCTTCTTGCCGTCCGGGGTCTTGACGTCAATCTTGAGAGTCATTACTTCTCGCCTCGCTTAACTGCGGTGCGGACAACCACCAGTCCACCGTTGCGGCCCGGGATGGCGCCCTTGATGAGCAGCACACCGTTCTCGGCGTCGACCTTGTGAACCTTCAGGTTCTGGGTGGTGACGCGGTCGCTACCCATCCGGCCGGACATGCGGGTGCCCTTGAAGACACGGCCCGGGGTGGCGCAGCCACCGATCGAACCGGGACGACGGTGCACAGCCTGGGCACCGTGTGCGGCGCCCTGGCCCTTGAAGCCGTGACGCTTCATGGTGCCGGCGAAGCCCTTGCCCTTGCTGGTGCCGGTCACGTCGACGTACGCGCCGTCGGCGAAGATCTCGGCGGTCAGCTCCTGGCCGACCTCGTAATCAGCAGCGGCGGACTCGTCGTCGAGACGAAGCTCGGCCAGGTGCCGGCGCGGGTTGACGCCTGCAGCGGCGAACTGACCGGTGACCGGCTTGTTCACCTTGCGAGGGCTGATCTCGCCGTAGGCGAGCTGCACGGCGCTGTAGCCGTCGCGCTCGGTGGTGCGGATACGGGTCACCACGTTGGGGCCGGCCTTCACGACCGTGACCGGGACGACTTTGTTGTTCTCGTCGAACACCTGCGTCATGCCCAGCTTGGTGCCCAAAATGCCTTTGCGTGCCATTTTTCTGGGTCTCCTACTGGATGTTGACGTCGACGCTCGCCGGCAGATCGATGCGCATCAAGGCGTCAACGGTCTTCGGCGTGGGGTCGAGGATGTCGATAAGGCGCTTGTGGGTACGCATTTCGAAATGCTCCCGCGAGTCCTTGTACTTATGGGGAGACCGAATGACGCAGTACACGTTCTTCTCGGTCGGCAGCGGCACCGGGCCGACCACGCTTGCTCCCGTACGGGTGACCGTCTCAACGATCTTGCGCGCCGAGGCGTCAATCGCCTCGTGGTCGTAGGCCTTGAGCCTGATGCGGATCTTCTGTCCCGCCACGCTTCTCCTACCTAACTGTCACGGGCCCGTGCTCGGGCCTGGTCTTCTGTACGCACGACTCGGGATACCCGGATGACGCGCGTTGGCTATGCCGCCGCTCTTTACGTTTCTGTGGTTCACCGACCCCCGCGCTCGGGCGTGTCGCCTTTGCGCACAGTCGTCCGCGCTGGAAATCCACCGTGGGCGATGCTGGGACCGGATGCGCCCGAGATGGGCGCCGGTCGTATGCCCGCAGCGGGCGAACCCGGCGCAAGGCAACCCGAACAGTATGCCCCAGATCCGGGCTCGCTCCAAATCCGCTGCGGAGCGGTCCGGCGCGCCCGGGTTCTACCGTGGGTCCTGCGGTGATTCTGCGGCGGTCCGGCCTTGATTCTGCCGTGCGGGCGCAAAAATCCGAGTGGATCGCGCCCTGGTTACAGAGTGAACGCGCGCCTGGGCGCCGGCCCGCGTTGAGCCTGCGGTGGTGGCACAAAAATGCAAGTGGAGTGCACCCCAGGTACAGGGTCAACGCGTATGCAGCCACGCCAGTCGTTGACTCTGAACTGGTGGCACAAAGTGCGAGCAAGGAGTGCCCTGGTTACAGCCTCAACGCACACCTAGCGACACAGAATTGGCGTCGGCACTGAACTTACTTTTGAGTAAGGTAGAGCCATGTCGACACTGAGCCCCACCTACCGCGCCTGGAAGCAGCTCTCCGGACGGCCCGGCGGCAGCCTGATGTTCTCCGCGGCCGCGATGGTGCGCGTGCCGTACTTCGCTTCGGTCCTGCCCCGCGTTGTGACGATGGAGCCGGGCTACGCCGAGGTGGCGGTGCCGAAGTGGTTCTTCGTCTACAACCATCTGCACACCGTGCACGCGATCGCGTCGTGCAACGCCGCCGAGGCCGCCATGGGGATGGCCATGGAAGCGACGGTGCCGACGAGTCACCGCTGGATTCCCAAAGCCATGAACGTGCAGTACCTGGCGAAGGCCACCACGTCGCTGCGGGCGCACGCACGGGTCAACGTGCCGGACTTCGAGACCTTGACCAAGGGCACCGACGTGGTCGTGTCGGTCTCGGTGGTCGACACGAGCGGCGAGGAGGTCGTCCACGCCGACATCACGACGTGGGTGACGCCGGCCTGACCAAGGCCTCAGTCGAGATAGGTGCCGTGGCCTTCGCGCACCAGGTCCCCGTCGAAGATCAGCACTTCGTTGACCAACTGGCCTCGGTGGTTGCGGTAATTGATGACGAGCGCCTGCGTCCCGATATATGTGGCCACGACCTCGAAATGCAGCTCGGGCACGGCCGCCAGTGCTGTGGTCCAGTACCGCCGGAGGGCATCTTTACCCCGTACCACTCCCCCGGACTCGGGCACCACGCGCGCCGCGACCGGCGAGGTGAAGACGACGTCGTCGTGAAAATGCGCCAGGACCGCCTCGACGTCGTGTGCGTTCCAGGCCGCGCACCACTGTTGGGCGAACCGGTCGGCATCGGGAAGCGTCATGCCGCCCTATCGAAGTGCACACCCGCCTGGGCGGCAAGCCATTTTCGGGCGGAGTGCACCGAGCGTGCCGCCGACCGAGACGACTCGCCGCAGACGGCACCGGAATCCGCCACGCTCGACATATCAGTCAGTGCTGCAGAGTCGCCCAGAACGCGCACTGGTGCACCTGGTCATAGTCCGTGACCAGTCGACTTCCGTCGGGGCGCAACGACATTCGAGGGTCATTGTCGCCACCGGTCAGCGCCGGCCACTCCGGCGCGCCGTCGGCGCTCGGCTTGCCGTCGCGAACGAATGAACTCCAGTAATCGATCATCTGGTCCGACAACGCGATCTGCGCGGGCGTGGGCGGCGGCGCCCCGCCCATGTTGAAGATGTACCGCAGATCGAGCGAGTGACTGGCGCCGATCGGGAAAGGCAACTTGCGCAGCGGATCCGGCGTCGGTGGCGCCGGATCGGTGAACTCGTACCCGTACACGGGTGCGTCGGCACGCAGTTCGTCGCCGATGCGGTCCGCCACACACGCGAACGCCCCGTCGGTGACTGCCGTCGAATAGGCGATCGCGGCGCTGCCGCCGTAGCGGTCCAGCGGATAGTGCTCGGCCACCGCGCCGGCGTCACGGCCGAACGTGGACTCCAGCAGGTGAGGGTAGGCGTCGGCGTGGAATCGCTTGCCCGCGCGTAGGTACTGCAGCGCCACAAACAGGGTGAACTCGTCGCGGGTGGTGCCGATCATCACCGGCACCCGCGCCGCAGCACCGTCACTGATGGCCCGCATCGGATCGACCGGCAGCAGCGTCGTCCCGGCAACGGGTCCACTGAGCATGTTCTCGCCGATTCCGTAGTACCACACCGGCTTTCGCAGTTTGTCGACCGGCAGACTGCGCAGGCAGTCCGCTGCGACCGCCGGATCGCCACACCCCGCGGCCTGCGCGTAAGCCAGGCTGGCGCCGGTGGCCTCGGGCAGCGCGCCCTGCGCCTGACACGGCCCGCTGGCGATGATGGCGCCACGGAAGAGACCGGCCGAGTCGGGCGCGACGAGGTGGTCGCACACCGACATCCCGCCGGCGGATTCGCCGGCGATGGTCACCTTGTCGGGGTCGCCGCCGAACGCGGCGATGTTGTCGCGCACCCAGCGCAGCGCCGCCTGCTGATCAGCCAGTCCGTAGTTGCCGACGTCGGGGCCGGCACCCAGCGCGGGATGCGCCAGGAAACCCAGCGCGCCGAGGCGGTAGTTGACGGTCACCACGACCACGTCACCGCGCGTCGTGAGCCGCGTCGAGTTGTAGATGCTGCTGGAGCCGTTGATGAACCCGCCGCCGTGGAGCCACACCAGCACCGGTCGACGTTCGCCGGAGGCCCGCAGCGGCGGCGTCCAGACGTTGAGCGTCAAACAATCCTCGCTGGTGTTGCGCCCCATCTCGAGGTCGCCCTTGGGGTCCTGGATGCAGCGCGCGCCCGGTTTGGCACCGTCGCGCGCGCCGTCCCACGCCGGCGCGGGAGCCGGCGGGCGGAAGCGCAGCGCACCCAACGGTGGTGCGGCATAAGGGATTCCACCGAAGAAACGAAGGTCCGGATTGACCGCCCCGCGGACGGTCCCCGACGCGGTGTGTACCAGCGCCGGATCAGCTGTCACCGCGTCGGGCGCGACGGCCGTGGCACCTTCACTGTGCGGGTCCAGGCCGCAACCGGCCACCAACAGCACCGCGGCAGCCACTGCTGCAGCGCGCTGCAGCAGTCTGCGCGGATGGGCGGACGACACGAGCACCCAGCCTACTGAAAGCCCGCCGAATGCAGCTCAGAAATATTTCCGGCGACCCCCTCCCCATCGGCGATCGAACGACCTACACTCCACTTGACAGCTGTCAAGTTTGCGTCTGCGTGAGGAGTTCAATGACTGCACCCACCACCGACGAGGCCGCCAAGGTCCTTGCCGATCCTTCCGCCTACGCCGACGACGATCGGCTACACACCGCACTGACCCACCTCCGCGCCACCAATCCCGTTGCCTGGGTGGACAATCCGCCGTACCGGCCGTTCTGGGCGATCACCAAACACGCCGACATAATGGCGATCGAGCGCGACAACAACCTCTTCGTCAGCGAGCCGCGGCCGCTGCTGATGCAGGCCGACGCCGAGGACCTGCTCAAGGCCCAGGCCGAGGCGGGCATGGGGCTGCGCACGCTGATCCACATGGACGACCCGCACCACCGCAAGGTCCGCGCCATCGGCGCCGACTGGTTCCGGCCGAAGGCCATGCGCGATCTGAAGGTCCGGGTCGACGAACTGGCCAAACGCTACGTGGACCGGATGCGCGACATCGGCCCGGAATGCGACTTCGTCGAGGAGATCGCGATCCAGTTCCCGCTCTACGTGATCATGTCGCTGCTCGGCCTCCCGGAGGAGGACTACGACCGCATGCACACGCTCACGCAGGAGATGTTCGGTGGCGACGACGAGGAGTACTCCCGCGGCCAGTCGCCCGAAGAGCTGTTCGCCGTGCTCCTCGACTTCTTCCAGTACTTCGCCGCACTGACCGCATCGCGGCGCGCCAACCCCACCGAAGACCTGGCATCGGCCATCGCCAATGGCCGCATCGACGGCGAACCGCTCAGCGACATGGACACCGCGTCCTACTACGTGATCGTGGCCAGTGCCGGCCACGACACCACCAAGGACGCCATCTCCGGCGGCCTGCACGCGCTGATCCAGAACCCCGATCAGCTGGCCCGCCTGAAGGCGAACCCCGACCTGATGCCGACGGCGGTCGAGGAGATGATCCGGTGGAGCACGCCGGTGAAGGAGTTCATGCGTACCGCCACCGCCGACACCGTCGTGCGTGGCGTACCGATCGCGGCAGGTGAATCCGTCTATCTCGCTTATGTTTCCGGCAACCGCGACGAAGAGGTGTTCACCGATCCGTTCCGGTTCGACGTCGGGCGCGAGCCCAACAAACACCTGGCGTTCGGCTACGGCGTGCACTTCTGTCTGGGCGCCGCACTGGCGCGCATGGAGATGAACAGCCTGTTCACCGAACTACTGTCGCGGCTGGACTCGATCGAATTGGCCGGTACCCCAGAGCTTTCCGCGACGACGTTCGTCGGCGGCTTCAAGCACCTGCCGATTCGGTATTCGCTGCGCTGATGCGATGAGTCGCGAGGAACCCGTCGACGGCGACGACAGCGACCTCGTGGTAATCGAAATCGGGCAACGTGCTGAGCTTGCCGAGCACGATCGGGCCGAATAGCAACGCGGCGGCGTGGAGCCGGTCCACGTCGCCCAATTCAGCGACGGCCTCGGGACTGGACAGCACGGCCTCGAACGGGACTGCGTACTGCTCGGCGACCCGTTCCCGGAGGTTGCGGACCTCGACGCTCTCGGCGCCGGCCGTCCCCCACGGCAGGTGTTCGAGGTTGCTGCCGAGCGCCAGCCAGGACATGGCCGCCAGGCTGACCGGTGCCTCGGCGATCAGCTCCGCCTGCGCGCGCACGAGAGCGATCAACCGCTCGCGCAGGTCCCCGTCGGCGAGCGGCACCGGAGCCGGCGGAATGAGCGCGTGAAATGCCGCTGCCAGCAAGTCATTTCCGCTGGCATAGTGCCGATAGAGAGTGGCTCTGGCCACGTTGGACGCCCTGATCACCGCGTCGACCGTCACGGCACTGGGGCCGCCGGAGCGCAGCAGGTCGGTCGCCGCCTCGAGCAGCCGCGCCCGGGAACGGGCCGGCCGCGGGTCGCCGTGTTCGCTGGACAATTCAATTCACCTTCCGGCCGACAAACAAGACTGTTAGTCTCGTTTGAAGATCATCAGTCTTGAAACTACCGGAAGGTGACCGCATGGCCGACAAGGCGAGCGTGGTGAGCCCCCGGGCCGATACCACGCCGCCTACGGCCACCCCGCCCATCTCACGCATCCGCACCTGGACCCTTCTGGTGGCGTGTTGCGGTGTGCTGGTGGTTATTTCGTCGATGGTGGCGCTCAACACCGCGCTCGGCGACATCGCCATGGCCACCTCGGCGAACCAGACCCAGCTGACCTGGATCATCGACAGCTACACGCTGACGCTGGCCTGCCTGCTGCTGCCCGCCGGCGCCATCGGCGACCGTTACGGCCGGCGCGGCGCCCTGCTGTTCGGCCTGGCCGTGTTCGCGGCAGCCTCGATCGTTCCGGCACTGAGCACCCATCCCCTGCACATCATCGGCGCGCGGGCGGTCGCCGGAGTGGGCGCCGCATTCATCATGCCCGCAACCCTGTCCCTGATCACGGCGTCGTACTCCGCGAACCAGCGCACCAAAGCGGTGGGAATCTGGGCCGGCATGGCCGGCTGCGGTGGCGTGTTCGGCATGCTGGGATCCGGTGTGCTGCTGCACTTCTGGCCCTGGCAGTCGATCTTCTGGGCTTTCGCCGCTGCCGGGCTGGTCCTGATCGCCATGACCGTGACCATCGCGAGTTCGCGCGACACGGAAGCCCGAACCTTGGACGTCACCGGCGCGGTCGTCATCGCCGCGGCGATCGCCGCGCTGGTCTACGGCATCCTGGCGGCACCCGATCGGGGCTGGACACATCCGGTGGTGCTGGGCGGTATCGCCGGCGGCCTGATCCTGGCCGGGGCGTTCGCGATCATCGAGCTACGGGTCCGGCACCCTTTGCTGGATGTCCGGCTGTTTGTCGATCGTCAGTTCGGCACCGGCGCCGCGGCCATCACGGTGCTGTTCATGGTGATGTTCGGCTTCTTCTACCTGGCGATGCAATTCATGCAGCTGGTCATGGGCTACAGCCCGCTGGGAACCGCGCTGGCCCTGTCCCCGCTGGCGGTGCCGATGCTGATCTTGTCCCCGTTGTCGTCGTGGTATCTGCCGAAGCTGGGTTTACGCGTCGTGGTGCTCGTCGGCCTCGGGCTGCTGTCCGCCGGCCTGCTGTCCCTGTGCCTGGTCCGCGTCGACTCGCCGTACTGGGCCCTGGCCTGGCCGCTGCTGGTGGTGAGCACCGGAGTCGGAATCTTCACCGCACCAACGACTTCCGCGATCATGACATCGGTGCCGGACGCCAAGCAGGGGGTGGCGTCGGCGGTCAACGACACCACCCGAGAGGTGGGCGCAGCCCTCGGCATCGCACTGACGGGCTCACTCCTGGCGGCCGGATACACCAAGCACATCGGGCCCGCCGTCGCCGGCTTTCCGGCTCCGGTGCAGGACGCCGCGCGCGGCTCGCTGGCCGGCGCGGTGGCCGCCGCACCCCACCTCGGCCCGGTCGGCGGTCAGCTCGTAACGGTGGCCCGGGTGGCGTTCCTCCACGCCATGCAGACGTCGCTGGTGGTCCTCGCGACGATCACCGCGGTCGCCGGCGTACTCATCGCGTTCTGGGCGCCCGGCCGCGAACGCACACCACCCAACGACTAGTCAGCACAAGCATTTTCGGGCGACGACGGACCCTGCGGCGGTCACGACGCGATGAACCCCGCGGCCCGGTGCGCCAGCATGACGATGGTCGCGTGCGGGCCCCGGCCGGTGATGCCCGGCAGCGCGGCGCCGTCGGCGACCCACAACCCGTCGACGCCGCGCACCCGGCACTGCGGATCGAGGACGGCGCGTTCGTCGCCGTCGGCACCCATCGGGGCCGTGGCCGACAGATGCTGCGCGGTGGACCAGGCCGGTTCCGCGCCGGTGACGGCAGCACCGAACAGGTCGCGACAGAGTTCGTACCCGGCGTGCAGTGCCGCGGCGTCGGCCGGATCGGCGTCGTAGCGATGCTCGATGACGGGACGCACCTCGGGATCGTCCGATACCAGCAGGACCCTGCCCTGCGCGCGCGGCCGCATGAGGGAGATGCCGAGGTGCACCGGGTCCGCGCCGCCGGTGACCCCGCCGGTCATGGCCGCGAAACCCCACGTGTACGGCCGGATTTCCAATTCGCCGGTGGTGAGCAGCAATTCGAGCGGCGGCCGCCCGGGCGCCGCGGGCCAGGTGGTCGGCACCACCCATTCCGGATGATCCGCGCACCCGGCCCCCACCGGCAGGTCCGCCACCACCGGTACGCCGACCCTGCGCAACTGCGCAGCCGGGCCGATCCCGGACAGCATCAACAGATGCGCGGATTCAATTGCCCCGGCGCACAACACGATCCGGTCGGCATACCGGTCCGACACCCCCTCGGGGCCGAGACACCGGACACCCACCGCGCGGTCCCCGTCGAACAACACCCGCAGCGCACGGGTGCCGGCAAGCACCGTCAGGTTGTCCCGGCCGCGCGCGGCCGTCAGATAGACCTCGCCGGGACCGTGCCGGTGCCCGGTGTCATCGATGTTGAGCGGCACCGCACCGAGGCCCGGCCGGAACCCGGCCGCGGCATTGAGATCGGCGACCCAAGGGAACTGGCCGCCCGCCGCATCCCGGAAAGCCTGTGAGGATGCTGCGAATTCGCTGATACGGCGTACCGGGACCGGGCCGGCCGATCCATGTTCGGCACCACTGAAGTCGTAGTCGGTCTCGATGGCGCAGTAGTGCGGCAGGACGTCGGACCAGGACCAGCCCGGCACCGCCCAGGCCGCGAAATCGGCCGGCCAGGCCCGGCAGAAATAGCCGCCGTTGATCGCTCCGGAGCCGCCCAGCACCCGTCCGCGCACGATGTCCACGGACCGCGCCGGGTTCTGCGTCAGCGTCGTGCGGTGCTGTCGGGCCACGATGCTGTCGACTCCGATGGGCAGCACCCAGCCCGGCTCCGGGCGGATGGTGCCGCCGGTCTCCAGCAGCGTCACCTGGCAGGCGGGGTCGGCCGAAAGACGCTCGGCCAGAACGCAGCCGGCACTGCCGGCCCCGACGATCAGGACGTCATCGCGGCGTGGGCTCAAGTCCGGATCTGCGGCTTGAGCGCACCCAGATGCCGCTCGCGCACCACGCCGCCCCACAGCCCGAGACCGTAGGCGATGTCATCGAGACGCTTGAGCAGCAGGTAGGCCAGCAGGCCCACACGCTGGGTGTTGTCGTCGACGGTGTGGTGGCGGCGGGCCCAGTCGACGACGCCGTCCACGATCGCGGCGATCAGCACCACCTGCCGCCAGCGCCGGAAACACACCGCCAGTACCAGTGCCACCGGCCAGTAGTGCCGGCACAGCGCCGCCGCGAGTTGCAGCGCCGCGGCCCACAGGCCCTGCGCGGCCACCGCGGCGACCTCACGCGGCTCGGTGTCGATCGATCGCAGCGAGTTGGCGATGCGCCGGCCGGTGATCGCCGCGGCGATGGTCGAGGCCAGGTAACCCACCCCGGACCCCATTGCCAGCAGCACCCACACCACCAGCGTCCAGCCGGAGATGACCAGCGGTGCCGTCTTGCCCGGGTGCCGCACCGACAGCGGCGCGGCAGAGGAACCGTAAAAGGCCTTGCGGGCGAACCATTCTCCCAAGGCGGTGCGGTGATCGTGGCCGACCAGCGCGATCGGCTCGTACCGCAGCCGGGCCCCGGCCTCGATGAACCGCCAGCACAGGTCCACGTCCTCGCCGGACTGCAGCGACTCGTCGAAACCGCCCACCTGGTCCAGCGCCGCGCGCCGGCAGATGATGGCCGCGCTCGGCACATAGGCCACCATGCCGTACGGCACCACCGGGGCCTCCCGCATGCCGAGGTCGAGCGACGAGCGCACGGCCTCGTAGCGCGCGATCAGATTGTCGGGCTCGTGCAGGCCGACGATGCGCGGCGCGACCAATGCGACGGCCGGGTCGCAAAAGTGCCCCAGCAGCGCTTCCAGCCACCCGCGACGTGGCACCACGTCCGAGTCCAGGAACGCCACGAAGTCGGTCTCGCAGGCGGCCAGCCCGGTGTTGCGCGCCGCGGCCGGTCCCCGGCTGACGTCGTGCCGGAGGACGCGCACGTCGCAGTGGCCGGCCAGATCGCAGAAGTCCGCGGCCTGCAGCGGCACCACGGAGCCGTCGTCGACCACCACCACGCGCATGCCGCGCAGGGAGCGCACCAGCCGGGCGACGCCAACGGCATTGTCGCGTACCGGAACAACGACGGTCACGTCGAGGTGCGACGGCCCGGTCGCCGGCCGCGGATGAGCCACCGTGGCGTCGAGCAAGGTGCGGGCCAGCTGCGCGCTCTGCGCGTCGTGGACCTCCAGCCGGCCGCGGTCGAGCATGGTCTGCGCCGCCGGAGCCAGCCGCAGCAGTCGTGTCGGCGAGCCACCGAGCAGCGCGGCGCCCTCACCCAGCACCTTGACCCGGCGATCCACTTGGACGGCAAAGCCGTCAGGCAGCCGCGGCCCAGTCACTGTCCCACCCCCGTCACGCGAGCATCCCCCCAGAGCTCGGCTGCCATGCGCTGATCCGGCGCACGGAGCTTTCGACCATTTCTGCAAAGATACGGGACCCGTCGGCTGCGGTGGCAGTCGTCGGATCGCCCAGCACCCCGACGGGGCTGACCGCCGCCATTCCGCCGCGGCGCAATGCCGGCAGCAGCTCGGGCAGCGGTGCGGTGTTGCCGACGACGCTTTCGTCGACCCAGACGTCGGCCGGTGAAAGGTGTAGCAGTACAGACGTTTCGGTATGGCCCGCGTGGGCGTCCGCACCGGCGGCGGCGCACGGGCACCAGGCCACGTCGCGCCCCTCGGCACGCAGCAGCATGGTCGCCGCCGTCAGCGCCGCCACGTTGCCGCCGTGACCGTTGACGAACACGATCCGCCCGGCCCAGTTACAGGCCGACCGCCCGAACTCGACCAGCAAATGTTCCAGCGCGGCCAGGCCGATCGAGATGGTGCCGGGAAAGCTCTCGTGCTCACCGCTCGCGCCGAAGCTGATGGCAGACGCGACCAACCACGTGGGCTGATCGACGCCAGGGATCGTCTGCGCGCGCAGTTCCTCCGCGACGGACCGCGACACTGCCTCAGCGATCCGGGTATCGGTATCCAGCGGCAGGTGCGGCCCATGCTGCTCGGTGGAACCAACCGGGACGATCAACGAAGGCCGCATGGCTTGCAACTGCCTCGACGTCGAGTTCCCGAGCTCGCTGGGAAAAGGCACCCGCCGATGGTAAGCCGAATTTGCCTGCTGTGCGCCAATTGTTGCCGTATACGCAACAATTCGTAGCGAATGGTCAAATCGCCGCGGTTGTCAAGACCCCGGCGACCATCACGTCAGTCCCGTCAGCACCGCGCGTATCAGCGGACCCGTCGAATCACCCGGTCCGCCCGCGGCTCAGCCGCCCAGCCGCCGGGTGAAGCCTTCCGGCACCAGGATGTCGTCGGGTCCGAGGTCATGGATCGAGGCCTTGCCCAGCCCACGCAGCGCGGAGTCGATACCGCCGTGCATGATGTCGAGGACGTTCTCGACGCCGGCCTGTCCCTCGGCCGCAAGCCCCCACAGGTAGGCCCGGCCGAGCATGACCGCACGGGCCCCCAGTGCCAGCGCTTTGACCACGTCGCTGCCGCGGCGGATACCGCCGTCCAGCAAAACCTCGACCTGGTCGCCGACAGCCTCGGCGATCGCGGGCAGCGCCCGGATCGACGCCGGGGTGCTGTCCAGGTTGTTACCGCCGTGGTTGGACACCGAGATGGCCGAAACACCGGCATCCACAGCACGTTTGGCGTCGTCGATGCGCATGACGCCCTTGAGCATGAACGGTCCGCCCCACAGCTCACGCAGCCAGGCGATGTCCTCCCACGTCGGGGCCGGGGTGCCCATCCATTCGCCGTAGGCCTGGAAGAACGGCGGCGGGGTCTGACCGTGGATGGCCTGGTTCGGCACCGACAGCTCGGGCGGACGCAGGGTCTTGCCCCAGGTCCACATGTAGCGCGGCTTGGTGATGACCTCGGGGCTCATCCTGATGATGGTCTTGATGTCCATCTTCTCCGGGATCTTGGGGCTGCCCCAGTCCCGGCCGTGGCTGAAGCTCCAGTCGGTGGTGACGATGAGACCCTTGGCGCCGGCCGCGCGGGCCCGCTCGGCCCGGGCCGCGATGTCGTCGCGGCTGCCGAGCCAGTAGATCTGGAAGAACGTCTTGTCGTTCGCCGCGATGACTTCTTCCATCGGCTTGCTCGCGAACGACGACAGCCCCATGGCGGTGCCGCGGGCCGCGGCGGCGCGGGCGACGGCGACTTCACCGTCGGGATGAATGGCCTGCACGCCGGTCGGAGAAATAATCACGGGCAGTGAAATCTCTTGACCCATAACCGTTGTGGCCATCTCGCGCTTGTCGAGCGCGCCGATGACATGCGGCGCGAAGCCGAGCTCGCCGAACGCCGCGACGTTGTCGGCGACCGTCAGACCCTTCTCGCTCGCCGAGATCAGCGACGAGTAGGCAGACTTGGGGAGCCGCTTCTTCGCGCGCTCCTGCGCGATCGCGACGGTTTCGAACCAGGTATCACGGGCCATGATCAGACGGGACTTTCGTTACAGAACTTCTGGGGAGCCTTGGCCGGCATGGCCAGGAGTTTGAGCGGGATGGGGCCCTTGCGGCCACCACTGCGGGAATGGTCCAGGTGGGACTTGGGCTTGTTGCGGTCTTCGGCGAGCGCGGGCTCGCCGTAGCCCTGCACGCACTCGGGGTCCGGGCCGTCCATGGGCAGACCGGTGAAGAACTTGGCCGCCATGCAGCCGCCGCGGCAGCTGTCGTAGTGCCCGCAGCTGCCGCAGGCGCCGGCCGACTGCGGTTCCCGGAGCTCCCGGAACAGCGGCGCGTTCTGCCAGACGTCCTGAAAACCGTTATCGCTCAAGATGTTTCCGGCCAGGAAGCGCTCGTGGATGGCGAACGGGCAGGCGTACACGTCGCCCACGGGGTCGATCAGGCACACCACGCGACCGGCGCCGCACAGGTTCAGGCCGGCCAGCGCACCCGGCTCGCCGAGGCCCGACAGGTGGAAGAACGAGTCACCGGTCAGCACCCGCTCCCCTTTGGCGACCAGCCAGTTGTACAGCTGCACCTGCTGCTCGGCGGTGGGGTGCAGGTCATCCCACACGTCGGCGCCGCGACCGGAGGGGCGGAGCCGGGTGATGCGCAGGGTGGCGCCGTAGTTGTCGGCGAGGGCCTTGAAATCGTCGAGCTGGTCGACGTTGTGCCGGGTCACCACGACCGAGATCTTGGCGTCCTTGAAACCGGCGTTCTTCAAGTTCTCGAGCGCCCGGATCGCCATGGCGAACGAGCCCGGGCCGCGCACCGCGTCGTTGATCTCGGCGGTGGCGCCATCGAGCGAAATCTGAACGTCCACATAGTCACTCGCGGCCAGCTTGGCGGCGACCGCTTCGTCGATGCGCACCCCGTTGGTCGAGAACTTGACGCCGACGTGGTGCTCGGTGGCGTAGTCGACGAGTTCCCAGAAATCGGACCGCACGGTCGGCTCGCCGCCGCCGATGTTCACGTAGAACACCTGCATCCGCTCGAGCTCGTCGATGATGTCCTTGCACTGCTGCGTGCTCAGCTCGCGCGGGTCGCGCTTGCCCGACGACGACAGGCAGTGCACGCACGACAGGTTGCAGGCGTAGGTCAGTTCCCAGGTGAGGCAGATGGGTGCGTCGAGGCCGTGCTCGAACTGCTCGATCAGCCGGGGCACGGGGGCCGTTGCGGTCATGAAGCGGTGGATCCTTCGGGGCTGTTCTGGTCGGCCGGGATCAGCATCTTGGACTGGACCAGCACGCCGAACGCGTGCAGATACGGCCCCTGCTGGTCATCGTCGATACCGGCGGCGCGGCAGGCGCTGCGCACGTCCGGATGGTCGGCGAGCGAGTTGACGATCTCGACGATGATGCGATTCTTCAGGAACGAAAGTTTGCGCGTACCAAAGTGATACAGGAGGGCGCCGAACGGTTCCGGGCGGACGGCGACCTGGTGGTGCAGCTGCCAGCCGCGGTCAGGATCGAAGGCCACCTCTGACCCGGTCCGGGCCGCGGCTGGTGCAGACACGGTCAGTAGACCCCGCACATACCGTCGATCGAGACCTCTTCGACCAGAGTCTCGGTGACCAGTTCGGTATCGGAATTCGCCTGCTGATTCGAGTCCATGGATCGCCCCTTTCGCTACCGTGGCAGTTGTCGGGACTCGACAACTGTGATCCAAGTCGCAAGAATATGGCATCGAGTGCCGAAAAGGAAGGGCGGGTCTGATGAGGACCGAGACGGAGCGCCCCGGGCGCGATACCGGGACCGTCCCCCAGCACGGCCGGGTGGGCCGTCGCCGCTCCACCACGCGCGACCACATCACCCATGTGGCGCTCGAGCTGTTCGCGACCCGCGGCTTCGACGACGTCAGCGTCGACGACGTCGCCCATGCCGCCGGAATCTCCCGGCGCACCCTGTTCCGGTACTTCTCGTCGAAGAACGCCATCCCGTGGGCGGACTTCGACGCGAGCCTGACCGATCTGCGGGACCTTTTGAATGCCGTCCCCCACGACGTCCCGCTGGACGCCGCCCTGCGCTCAGCGTTGTTGGAATTCAACAGCTTTGACGAATCCGAGACGCCCCGGCACCGGCGCCGGATGCAGGTGATCCTGCAGACCGACGCGCTGCAGGCCTACTCGATGACGATGTACGCGGGCTGGCGCGGCGTGATCGCGGCGTTCGTCGCGCGCCGGCTGGACACCAAACCGACGGCGCTTGTGCCGCAGACGGTGGCGTGGACGGTGCTCGGGGTGGCGCTGACCGCCTACGAACAGTGGCTCGCCGACGAGACCGTCTCACTGCCCGATGCCCTGGGCGAAGCCTTCGACATCGTCCGCGAGGGCATCGGCGCCGTGTGATTTGTGCACGGTTTTCCGCGGTCAGCGCGGAAAACCGTGCACAAATCACAAGAAGTTGCGGTTGGGGCGTCGGAAAATGGACGCCCGGCGCGACGATATGGGTGTGAGGGGCGAATCAGACGGTGATGCTCCGCAGACGCTGCTGGCGCTGTACGACTCGGCACTGCCCGTCGTCTACGGCTACTTCGTGCGGCGCTGCGGGGATCGGGGCACCGCGGAAGACCTGACGTCGGAGACGTTTCTGGCGGCGATGGACGCCGCCCGGCGAGACGAACCTCCGGCGATCTCGGTGCCCTGGTTGATCGGCGTGGCCCGGCACAAACTGGCCGACCACTACCGCCGCAGGCACGACCGCTTCACCGTCCCCGTACCCGAAACACCCGAACCCGCAGAGCCTTTCGACGACTGGGATGCCGAACTGGATCGGCTGGTCGCCGAGGCCGCGCTGGCCCGGCTACCCGAGCAGCACCGCATGGTGCTGACGCTGCGATATCTGGATGACCGCCCCGTGCCCGAATGCGCCGAGTTGATCGGCCGCACCGTGCACGCCACCGAGGCCCTGCTGGTGCGGGCCAAGCGGGCATTCCGAACCGAATATCAGGACACCGAATACCAGGACGGAGGTGCGTCATGACCATGCACAACAGTCACGACCCGCTGACGGTCCTGGCCGGCGGTGAACAGCCCGTGCAGCCGGACCCGGCTTTCGCGGCCCGACTGCGCGCGCGCCTGGAAGCCGCCGTCACCCTGCCGAAAGGAGTTGTCATGAGTGGAACCGCCACTGCCATCGCCGAACTGAACACCCCCGCCGCCCCCGGGGTCGAGGTGCCCCGGCCCGCGGCCCTGCCCTATCTCGCCGTGGCCGACGCCCGGGCCGCGATCGACTGGTACGTCGACGCGCTCGGCGCCGTCGTCGCCGGCGATCCGGTGGTCATGGACGACGGACGCATCGGGCACGCCGAGCTGACGCTGGCCGGTGGCGTGCTGTACCTGGCCGACGAGTTCCCCGAGATCGGTCTGAAAGCACCGGCACCCCAGTCGGTTTCAGTGAGCCTGATGCTCAACGTGCCGGACACCGACGCCGCACTCGCGCAAGCCCGGCAACATGGCGCGCAGGTGCAGCGGGAACCGTACGACGCGCACGGCGCGCGGACCGCGGTGATGATCGACCCGTTCGGTCACCGCTGGATGCTCACCGGTCCCGTCCCCGGCGCCCTGACACCCATCCAGCATGGCGACATCGGCTACGTCTCACTGCAGACCCCCGACGCCCGGCGGGCCGCCGCGTTCTACGGGCACGTGCTCGGCTGGGACTACGACCCGGACACCCGCAAGGTGGCCGGCAACCGCATGCACACCGGCATCTTCGAGACCACCGGCCCGCAGACCGTGTTCTGCTGCTACGCGGTGCGTGATCTCGACGCCGCGCGGCAGGCGATCCTGGCCGCGGGCGGCCAGGTGGGCACGCGGGAGGACCACGAATGGGGCCCGACGCTCGACGCCACCGATGCACTGGGCACCGATTTCGCGGTGTTCCAGCCGACGCCGGACATTCCCCGTCCCGCTCTGAACGGGGCTGGGCCCGGCGAACTTTCGTACATGACGTACTACGTGACCGAATCGGCCGCGTTCCGGAACTTCTACGGTGCGGTGCTGGACTGGACGTTCGAACCCGGCCGCGTCGACGACGGATGGGGCGTGCAGGGCTGCCATCCGATGTCCGGCGCCGCCGGTGGCGCCGCCCAGACCGTCGCTGTGCCGATGTGGACCGTGACGGATATCGACGCTGCCGTCGGGCGAGTCCTCGAAGCCGGCGGGTCGGTGATCGAAGCGCCGTCCCGACAGCCGTACGGGATGATGGCGCACTGCGCCGACGACCAGGGCGCCCGGTTCTACCTCGGCGCTTTCTGAACCCGGGGATTTGTGCACGATTTTCCGCGTGACGCGCGGATTTTCGTGCACAAATCGCAAGGGAGCTAGCCCAGGACGTCCGCGATCGGCACCGCGGCGGCGACCTTGGCCCGGTTCTTCATCACCTTGCCCGGCATGCCGCCGCCGACCACGCCGCTGACGGCGCCGTCGCGCTCGTAGAACGCCAGGAACTTGCGGCCGTCGTCCTCGATGATGTGTACGGTGTCGCCGGCCTTGGGCTCACCCAGGCACTGGATCTTGACGTCGTACTGGTCGCTCCAGAAGTAGGGCACGACGACGGCGGCGGTGGCGTCCTGGCCCAGCATCGCCGGCACGATGACCCGCGCCTGCTCGGCCACGTTGCTCCAATGTTCCACCCGCACTTGATGTCCCGCCGCGTCACGCCAGGAGGCGACGTCACCGATGGCCCACACGTTCGGCGCGCTGGTGCGGCCGGCGGCGTCGCACACGACGCCGTTGTCGACGGCGATGCCGCTGCCGTCGAGCCAGTCGGTGGACGGGCGCGACCCGATGCCGACGACGACGACGTCGGCGTTCAGTTCGGAGCCGTCGGCCAGTTGTACCTTCTCGACGTGGCCGGTGCCGGTGACGCCGGTGACCCCGACACCGCAGCGCACGTCGACGCCCTCGGCGCGGTGCAGCCGTGCGACCAACTCACCGATCTCGGTACCGAGCACCGATGCCAGCGGCGTGGGCTGCGGCTCGACGATCGTCACCTCGACACCCAGCTTGCGCAGGCTGGCGGCCACCTCGCAGCCGATGAACCCGGCGCCGATCACCACGGCGCGCTTGGCCGACCCGGCGTGCTCGCGCAGCGCCAGCGACTCGTCGTAGGTACGCAGCACCCGGATGCCCTCGAGGTCCGGCAGCGACGGGATGGTGCGGGGCACCAGCCCCGTGGCGATAACCAACTCCTCGTAGGCGACGACCGCACCGTCCGCCAGCGTCACCGTCTGGGCCTCGGTGTCGAGCTTGACCGCGCCCGAACCCAGCAGCAGCGTGATGTTGTTCTCGGTGTAGAACTCGGCGGGCTTGAGCGTCGTGTCGTCGACCTCGGCGCGCAGCACGTCCTTGGACAGTGGCGGCCGGTCGTACGGCAGATGGACCTCGTCGCTGATCAGCGTGATCGGCCCGGTGTACTCCGCTTTGCGCAGCTGCTCAGCGGTACGTGCAGCGGCCAGACCGCCACCGACAATGACGATGCCTCCGTTTGTAGTCACGTCGGCTTTCTTACACGATGCGGCCGGTGCGAGGTAGGCCACCCTGTGCTTGCCTGCTCAGCACGCCGGCACGGGGTTCAGGCCTGGCCCCGGCCCCCGACCCTGCGCTCGACGATATTCGACAGCACCACGATGCTCTCGCTGCGTTCGATCGCGGCGCTGCCCCGGATGCGCTCCAGCACCGCCTCCAGATGTCTCATGTCCCGGGTCATCAGATGCAGGATCGCGTCGGACGTCCCGGTCACCGTGGCGGCCGAGACCACCTCGGGGATGCCTTCCCAGGCCTGCCGCAGCTGCGCCGGCGTGATGGTGCCGTGGCAGTACACCTGGACGTATGCCTCTGTCCCCCAACCGATCACGTTTCGGTCGACGACGGTGGTGAAGCCGCGAATGACGCCCGTGGCGAGAAGCCGGTCGACCCGCCGCTTGACCGCGGGCGCCGACAGGCCCACCCGCTCACCGATCTCGGCGAACGTGGCGCGCGCGTTGTCCGCCAACTCGGCCAGGATGCGCTCGTCGGTCTCATCGACGCTTTCCACCGGCCGCACACCTCCCTCACGCAATAGATTGTCGAATCGCGAGTTATCAAACAATAGATCTGTTACATACGCGCAACAAGCATCGATTGCTTGCACGCAAGAGTGCTTCTACCATCGAATTATGACGATTACTGATGTCGTCAAGATGGCGACACCGAATCCAGGTTGGCGACCAGACCGGGTGGCCCGCCGCCGGCACTATGTGATGACCCGGCCGACGCATTTCGCCGTCGAGTATGCGATCAACCCGTGGATGGACACCTCAAGCCATGTGGACACGGCACTGGCCGTGCGGCAGTGGGAGCAGCTGGTCCGCACGTACCGGAGCCTCGGGCACACCGTCGAACTGGTCGACCCGATTCCGGGACTGCCCGACATGGTGTACGCCGCCAACGGCGCACTGGTGCTCGACGACGGGTTCGAGAAGGTGGCCATCGTCGCCCGCTTCACCTACCCGCAGCGGGCCGGAGAATCGGTGGCCTACGCCGGCTGGATGATGGACCACGGTTACTGCCCGCTGTACACCGAGCACACCAACGAGGGCCAGGGCGACCTGCTGATCATCGGGTCAAAAATCCTGGCCGGCTACGGATTCCGCACCGACCGACAGTCGCACGACGAGGTCGCCAAGCTGTCCGGGCTGCCGTTGGTGAGCCTGCAGCTGGTCAATCCCCGCTTCTACCACCTCGACACCGCACTGGCTGTCCTCGATGACGAGACCATCGCGTTCTATCCCCCGGCCTTCGGTGCCACGTCGGTGGCGTTGCTGCGCAAGATGTTTCCCGGCGCCATCGAGGTTTCCGACGCCGATGCGCACGTACTCGGCCTCAACGCGGTGTCCGACGGGCTGAACGTCGTACATCCGGCCGCGGCCACCGGCTTCGCCGCGCAACTCGCCGACGCCGGTTTCCGTCCCGTCGGTGTCGACCTGTCCGAGTTGCTCAAGGGCGGCGGGTCGGTGAAGTGCTGCACCCTGGAGGTGCACTCGACGTCATGCTGAAAGCCGTTGTGGGAACACCGCAGAGCACGGCTCAGCTGATCGCCCTCGACGACCGCTATGCCGCGCACAACTACGCCCCGCTGCCGGTCGTCGCGGCATCCGCCGACGGGGTGTGGATCACCGATCCGGAGGGGCGCAGCTACCTGGACTGTCTGGCCGCGTATTCGGCGGTCAACTTCGGCCACCGCAACCCCGAAATCCTGGCGACCGCGCACGCCCAACTGGACGCCGTGACGCTGGTCAGCCGCGCCTTCCACTCCGACCGCCTGGGCCCGTTCTGCGCCGCGCTCGCGCAGTTGTGCGGCAAGGATCTGGTGCTGCCCATGAACAGCGGCGCCGAGGCCGTCGAGAGCGCCATCAAGGTCGCGCGCAAATGGGGCCGGGACGTCAAAGGAGTGACGGCGCCCAACATCATCGTGGCGCAGGGCAACTTCCACGGCCGCACCACGACGATCATCAGCTTCTCCGACGACGACACCGCGCGGAGCGGTTTCGGCCCGTACACGCCGGGCTTCCGGTCGGTGCCGTTCGGGGACGCCGACGCGCTCGACGCCGCCGTCGACGACGACACCGTTGCGGTGCTGATCGAGCCGATCCAGGGCGAGGCCGGCATCATCGTGCCGCCCGACGACTATCTGCCACGGGTGCGCGCGTTGTGCACCGAACGCCGCGTGCTGATGATCGCCGACGAAATCCAGTCCGGCCTGGCCCGTACCGGGCGGACGTTCGCCTGCGACCACTGGGGTGTCGTGCCCGACGTGTACGTGCTGGGCAAGGCGCTGGGTGGCGGCATCGTGCCGCTGTCCGCGGTGGTGGCCGACGCCGATGTGCTCGGCGTGCTGCACCCCGGCGAGCACGGCTCGACGTTCGGCGGCAATCCACTGGCCGCGGCCATCGGCACCACGGTGGTCGGCATGCTGCAGCGTGGTGAATTCCAATCCAGGTCAACCGAACTGGGCCGGCACCTGCACGCCCGCCTGACCGCGATGATCGGACACGGCGTGACGGCCGTGCGCGGGCTCGGCCTGTGGGCGGGCGTCGACCTCGATCCGGCCGTCGGCACGGGCCGCGAGGCCAGCCTGCGACTGGCCGAACGCGGTGTGCTGACCAAGGACACCCACGGGCCGACCCTGCGGTTCGCCCCGCCGCTGGTGATCACCCCGACCGAAATCGATTGGGCGATGGACCGATTCGCCGAGGTGCTGGCCGGGCCGCCGGGCGCGCGGTGGTAGACCCATAGGATGCGCTTCAACCCGCCACCCAACTGGCCGCCGTTTCCGCCCGGCTGGCGGCCCGGGCCCGACTGGCAGCCGGATCCGTCCTGGCCGCCGCCACCGCCGGGATGGACACTGTGGGTGGACGACCAATACGGTTACGCGCCAACCGATCCGGGCCCGCCGCGCCGGTCCGGCGCCCGGAAATGGTGGATCATCGGCGGAGCGGTGCTCGCCGTGGTCGCGCTGGTGGCAGGCGGCACGGTGGTTGTCACGAAGCTCTCGCGCGACAACGCGGCGGCACCAGGTCCGACAACCACCCCGTTCAACGGCCTGACCATCGTGCCGACGCACCCACCGGAACCGACGGACTTCAACACCTGGAACCGCGTCGGCGGCATCGACGCCACGTTCACCAACAACGGCCGAACGGTGCGCCTCGACCCGCACGACACCCCGCCGCCTGCGTGGGCAGGACTGATCCAGCCGGGTGATCCGGCGTGCTCGCTGCGGTTCACCGGACGGGTCCGCGGCACGACCGGCGGCTACGCCATCGGACTCACCGCCATCAACAGCCCGGCCGACGCGGATGCGGTCCCGATCCCGGCACCGCCCGACAACGACTGGCACGCAATCGATGTGACGATCACCAAGGCCGGCGACGTCTCGGTCGACCTCGACGGCAAATCCGCGCTGCGACGCACGACGACGCCCGGCTGCGGCCGTCCCGCGATCAGAATCTCTGCGGGCGCAACAGAATTCGCCGACGTGCTGGTCGGCCAGGTGTCTGCGTAGGTCAGTACTTCATGACGCCGCGGTCGACGGCGATCTGGGAACCGGAGATGGTCGCCGACCCCGGCCCGGCCAACCAGGTCACGACGTCGGTGACCTCTTCGGGCGTCATGAATTCCTGCAGGCCGGCCTTGCCGTCATGAGAGACGGGCTTGTACGGCATCGGCGCGAAGCTGTGCAGGTAGGTCGGGTACTTGGAGAAGATCGCGCCCATGGCCTCGGGTTCGATCATCGGCGTCATGATCGAGTAGGGGTGGATCGAGTTGACCCGGATCCCGAACTCGCCCACCTCGAGTGCCAGTGCATTGGTCAGACCGACGAGGCCGAACTTGGAAGCCGCGTAGTGGCCATTGCCCGGTGTCGCCTTCAGGCCGGCCGACGAGCTGACGATGATGATCGATCCCCCGTTGCCGGCCTCGATCATGGCGGGCACCACCGCCCGGATGGTGCGCCACGTGCCGGACAGGTTGACGTTGACGACGCTGTCCCACTGGTCTTCGTCGATCTCGAACAGCCGCCCCCAGCTCAGCACGCCCGCGTTGGCCACCAGGATGTCCAGACGGCCGAACTGCTCGACAGCGTCGGCGACGACCTGCTTCTGGGCGGCGAGATCGCGGATGTCGACCTCGCGGGCGAGCACCTTGCGGCCCTCGGCCTCGACCAGGCGTGCCGTCTCGGCGAGATCCTCGGACGTCGGCATGGGGTAGGTGATGGTGTCCGAGACGGGGCCACAGATGTCGATGGCCACGACGTCGGCGCCTTCGCGCGCGAACCGGATCGCATGCGCGCGCCCCTGGCCCCGGGCGGCCCCGGTAACAAACGCCACTTTGCCTTCGAGTGCTCCGCCTGCCGCCATTGCCAGTCCTTCCATCACAGTTCGCGCGAGTTCTTAGCCAGGCTAGCAGCAAAACTGAAACGTGTTCTAACAATGTCCGGAGACCGGGATGGCTACAGCTCGGCGATGATCTGGGCGCGCTTCGCCGTGTACTCGGCCTCACTGATGGTGCCCATGGCGCGCAGCGTCTCGATCTCCTGCAGCCGCTGTGCGGTCGACGGCGCCGGTGCCGGCGGCACGACAGGTGCCGCCGCGGCGGGCGCTGCGGCCGGCTCACGCTCGGCGGCCGTCGCCCGCCGGACCACGTCCATGACCTGTTGCCGCACAGCCGGATTCGACCGCAGGTCCGCCATGCCCTCGAGCGCCACCCCGTTTGTCTTGAGGATTTGCAGGATCGCCATGATCGGACCCGAGCGGCCCGTCAGGTCGTACGTCCGGCCGTCCTGCTCCGACGTGAGCCGGACCGGCATCATGCCCGACACCAAAGCGCTTCGCTGCCAGTCGATGTGGAACTTGTTGGTCGCCGGATCGACCAGCGCCACGAGCTTGCGGGCCGTGATCATCGGCAGCCTGCTCACCGAGGCCAGCACCTTGTCCTGCGCTTGGAACGGCGCGAGACCCGGCCCCGAGATCTGCAGATTCAGTTTCACCAGTGGCTGATCGTTGACGCGGGTGCCGGTCTCCCCGATCCCCGTCACCTCCGCCAGCGCCAGCACGCCGCCGGCCTCGAGCTGCTCGAGCTCCGCCGATCGCATCTGACCGAAGCCCGCCAGTCCCAACGCGACCAGCACATCGATGGCCGTGACCAGCAGGCCCGCCCAGAACATCCACTTCAGCAATTCGTCCTGCCCGGTGTAGAAGTACACCGCCAGGAAGATCGGGCCCACCAATCCGCCGCACAGCAGCACCATGACCTGAGCCTTGAGATAGCGCACCAACATCTCAGCCACGCTCCTTGATCAGCTGAACCGTTGCGAGAGACTCTAGTGCGCCTCAGTCTGCGAGGACGTCCAACAGGACGAACGAGAAATTGTCGGCGGCCCCGTTGGCCCGGGCCGTCCCGATGATGATGGCCGAACCGTCGCCCCGGTCGTTGCATGCGGTGGCCGCCTGCAGGTCGTGATGCTCCATCTGCCCGTGCACGCCGTCGGAGCACATCAGGTAGCTACCGGGTTGCAGCGGCGTCGCGGTCAGGTGGGCTGCGATGGGCACGCCCTGTCCCAATGACTGCGTGATGATGTTGGTGGGCCGGCCCGCGGCGTCGAGGACGGCATCGTCGACCGAAACCTGCGTCAGCGTCTCGCCCGCAACCGAATACACCCGGCTGTCCCCGACATTGAAGACGATCACCTCGTCGGCCGTCAGGCAGACACCGGCGATGGTGGTACCCATCCCGGCCAGCTCGGTGTCGCGGCCCATGTCGTACAGCCAGTCGCTGACGTACGACAGCGACGACGAGATGTCGTCGCCACCGGTCCAGCCCGGCGACATCGTCGCGATCATGCTCAGCGCCGTCCGGCTCGCGACGTCGCCGCCGACGTGCCCGCCCATGCCGTCGCACACCGCGCAGACGAACGGGGACCCCGGCTGCATCCGCATCTCCACCAGGACACCGTTGTGCGTCTGGCTGACCCAGCCGCCGACCATCACGGCATCTTCGTTGCGCTTGCGCCGTAATCCGGTGTCGGTGAATGCCCGCACGTTCACTCGCACGACAGGCCACCCCTCATCGCGTTCCCCTCCATCGCGAACGATCCTGCCATCTTGCCCGCAAGTACCACGCCTCGACACCTCTTTCTCGCTGCAAAAACAAGCTGCAAAACAAAGCGCCGCCCACCCTTTCGGGTGAGCGGCGCTCCGCTTGAAAGCTAGATCACTTGATGATCTTGGTGACGCGACCCGCGCCGACGGTACGACCGCCCTCACGGATGGCGAAACGCAGACCCTCGTCCATGGCGACCGGCTGGATCAGCACGACGGAGATGTCGGTGTTGTCACCGGGCATGACCATCTCGGTGCCCTCGGGCAGGGTAACCACGCCGGTCACGTCCGTGGTACGGAAGTAGAACTGCGGACGGTAGTTGTTGAAGAACGGCGTGTGGCGGCCGCCCTCGTCCTTGGACAGGATGTAGACGCTGCCCTCGAACTCGGTGTGCGGGGTGGTGGTGCCGGGCTTCACGACGACCTGGCCACGCTCGACCTCTTCGCGCTTGATACCACGAACCAGCAGACCGACGTTGTCGCCGGCCTGGCCCTGGTCGAGCAGCTTGCGGAACATCTCGACACCGGTGACGGTGGTCTTGGTCGTGGTCGGGCGGATGCCGACGATCTCGACCTCTTCGTTGACGTTGATCACGCCACGCTCGACACGGCCGGTCACCACGGTGCCACGACCGGTGATGGTGAAGACGTCCTCAACGGGCATCAGGAACGGCTTGTCGGTCTCGCGAACCGGGTCCGGGATGGACTCGTCGACGGCCTCCATGAGCTCCTCGACCGACTTCACCCAGGTGGCGTCGCCCTCGAGCGCCTTCAGCGCCGAGACGCGGACCACGGGGGCGTCCTCGTCGAAGTCCTGAGCGGCCAGCAGTTCGCGGACCTCCATCTCGACGAGCTCCAGGAGCTCCTCGTCCTCAACCATGTCGGACTTGTTCAGCGCGACGAGGATGTAGGGCACGCCGACCTGGCGGGCGAGCAGCACGTGCTCACGGGTCTGCGGCATCGGGCCGTCGGTGGCGGCGACCACGAGGATTGCGCCGTCCATCTGGGCGGCACCGGTGATCATGTTCTTGATGTAGTCAGCGTGACCGGGGGCGTCCACGTGGGCGTAGTGGCGCTTGTCGGTCTGGTACTCAACATGCGAGATGTTGATGGTGATACCGCGCTGACGCTCCTCGGGCGCGTTGTCGATCTGGTCGAATGCGCGCGATTCGTTCAAATCGGGGTACTTGTCGTGCAGAACCTTGGTGATTGCTGCAGTCAGCGTGGTCTTGCCGTGGTCAACGTGACCGATGGTCCCGATGTTGACGTGCGGCTTCGTCCGCTCGAACTTCGCCTTCGCCACTTCTGTGTCCTCCTGGACTTGTTGGTGCTTTGGTTAAGCAGTGTTGATGTGTTCAGTTGTGTGGTCTGCCGCAGCAGAACGGGTCAGAGACTACTGGCCCGTCGCCTTGGCGATGATCTCCTTCGACACGTTCGCCGGAACTTCGGCGTACGAGTCGAACACCATGGAGTAGTTCGCCCGGCCCTGGGTCTTCGACCGGAGGTCGCCGACGTAGCCGAACATTTCGGACAGCGGAACCTGTGCCTTGACGACACGAGCACCACTGCGCTCCTCCATGGCCTGGATCTGGCCACGGCGGGAGTTCAGGTCGCCGATCACATCGCCCATGTAGTCCTCGGGCGTGGTGACCTCGACGGCCATGATCGGTTCCAGGATGACCGGCTGCGCCGCAGACGCAGCCTTCTTCAGTGCCTGCGAACCGGCGACCTTGAAGGCCATTTCCGACGAGTCGACGTCGTGGTAGGCGCCGTCGAGCAGCGTCACCTTGAGGTTGACCAGCGGGTAGCCGGCCAGGATGCCGTACTGCATCGCGTCCTGCGCACCGGCATCCACCGACGGGATGTACTCACGCGGGATGCGGCCACCGGTGACCTTGTTCTCGAATTCGTAGGTCGCACCGTCTTCGCCGACGAAGGGCTCGACGTTGATGATGACCTTGGCGAACTGACCCGAACCACCGGTCTGCTTCTTGTGGGTGAACTCCACGTTCTGCACGGCCTTGCGGATGGTCTCGCGGTAGGCGACCTGCGGCTTACCGACGTTGGCCTCGACCTTGAACTCGCGACGCATGCGGTCCACCAGGATGTCCAGGTGGAGCTCGCCCATACCGCCGATGACGGTCTGGCCGGTCTCCTGGTCCAGGTGCACCTTGAAGGTCGGGTCTTCTTCGGCGAGCTTCTGGATCGCCGTGCCCAGCTTCTCCTGGTCGCTCTTGGTCTTGGGCTCGATGGCCACCTCGATGACCGGGTCCGGGAAGGTCATGGACTCGAGCACGATCTGGTTGCTCGGGTCGCACAGGGTGTCACCGGTGGTGGTGTCCTTGAGGCCGATGACCGCGTAGATGTGACCGGCAGCAGCCGACTCGACCGGGTTCTCCTTGTTGGAGTGCATCTGGAACAGCTTGCCCAGACGCTCCTTCTTGCCCTTGGTCGAGTTGATGACCTGAGCACCGGAGTCGACCTTGCCCGAGTAGACGCGGACGTAGGTCAGCTTGCCGAAGAACGGGTGCGTGGCGACCTTGAACGCCAGGCCCGAGAACGGCTCGTCGGCCGACGGCTTGCGGAAGATGATCTCGTCTTCCTTGCCCGGAACGTGGCCCTCGGCGGCCGCGACGTCCAGCGGAGTCGGCAGGTAGTCGATGACCGCGTCGAGCATGGGCTGAACGCCCTTGTTCTTGAACGCCGAGCCACACAGGACCGGGTAGGCGGCACTGGTGACGGTCAGCTTGCGCAGGCCGGCCTTGATCTCGTCGATCGTCAGCTCTTCGCCGCCCAGGTACTTCTCCATGAGCTCGTCGTCGGTCTCGGCGACGGCCTCGATCATGGCGGTGCGGTACTCCTCGGCCTTCTCCTGAAGGTCGGCCGGGATGTCGACGACGTCGTACTTCTCACCGAGCTTGGTCTCGCCGCGCCAGACCTTGGCCTTCATCTCGACCAGGTCGACGACGCCCTCGAAGTCACCTTCGGAGCCGATGGGCAGCTGGATCGGGATGACGTTCGCGCCCAGGCGGTCCTTCATGGTCTGGACCGAGAAGTAGAAGTCGGCGCCCAGCTTGTCCATCTTGTTGACGAAGCAGATGCGCGGTACGTCGTACTTGTCGGCCTGACGCCACACCTGCTCGGACTGCGGCTCCACGCCTTCCTTGCCGTCGAAGACGGCAACGGCACCGTCGAGCACGCGCAGCGAACGCTCCACCTCGACGGTGAAGTCGACGTGGCCCGGGGTGTCGATGATGTTGATCTGGTTGTCGTTCCAGAAACAGGTGGTCGCAGCGGAGGTGATGGTGATACCACGCTCCTGCTCCTGCTCCATCCAGTCCATGGTGGCCGCGCCGTCATGGACCTCACCGATCTTGTACGAGATACCGGTGTAGAAGAGGATGCGCTCCGTCGTCGTCGTCTTGCCGGCGTCGATGTGCGCCATGATGCCGATGTTGCGGACCTTGTTCAGGTCGGTCAGCACGTCCTGTGCCACGGCTAGATTCCCACTCTTTCAGTTGCTTTAAGTAAATCCGCGTCGCCCGGGGAGGGCGGTCAGTTGTGAATCAGATGCGCCGGCCGCCGACATTGGCGGCCGGCGATTGAGTCACCAGCGGTAGTGCGCGAAGGCCCGGTTCGCCTCGGCCATCTTGTGGGTGTCCTCGCGTCGCTTGACGGCGGCACCCAGGCCGTTGCTGGCATCCAGGATTTCGTTGGCCAGGCGCTCGACCATGGTCTTCTCGCGGCGAGCCTTCGAGAAGCTGACCAGCCAGCGCAGCGCCAGGGTGGTCGAGCGGTCCGGACGAACCTCGACCGGCACCTGGTAGGTCGCGCCACCGACGCGGCGGCTGCGGACCTCGAGGGACGGCTTGACGTTGTCCATGGCGCGCTTCAGCGTCACGACGGGGTCGGTGCCGGTCTTCTCACGAGCCTGCTCAAGGGCGCCGTAGACGATGCGCTCGGCCAGCGACTTCTTGCCGTCCAGCAGCACCTTGTTGACGAGCTGGGTGACCAGCTGCGAACCGTAGACCGGGTCGTTGACCAGCGGCCGCTTCGGCGCGGGGCCCTTGCGTGGCATTAGCTCTTCTCCTTCTTGGCGCCGTAACGGCTGCGTGCCTGCTTGCGGTTCTTGACACCCTGGGTGTCCAGCGAGCCGCGGATGATCTTGTAGCGCACACCGGGGAGGTCCTTCACACGACCGCCACGCACGAGCACCATCGAGTGCTCCTGCAGGTTGTGGCCTTCACCCGGGATGTAGGCCGTGACCTCAACCTGGCTCGTCAGCTTCACGCGAGCGACCTTGCGCAGCGCCGAGTTCGGCTTCTTGGGGGTGGTGGTGTACACGCGGGTGCACACACCACGACGCTGCGGGCTGCCCTTGAGCGCCGCGGTCTTGACCTTGGCGGTCTTGTCGTGGCGACCCTTGCGGACCAGCTGGTTGATGGTTGGCATCTATCGGCTTTCTGTGTTGCGTTCGTACTTCGGTTTAAGTCTCTGTACTGCGGTTTTCGTCCGATCGCATACCCCGCGTCCGGGCGTGTCGCACGAGGCCAGGCACAAACCTTGCGGTGCACCACGGACATGCGAATTGGCCCGGCGTGCAGGCTTGCCCACAAACACAATGAATGCAAGCGCCCAGTCGGCCAGGCACGAACCACCACGATACCAGTACGGACCGCCACGATCCAAACCCGCACAGAGGACTCAAACCGCAGGTCAGAGCGGTGCAGCTGGGAGCGTGATCAACACCTTATCGGTGGCGCGGCCCCCATCGGGCCATCAGAACCACTCCGAGGATGACCGCGAAGACCACCACAACACCGCCGCCGAGAACCGCGATGCGAGGGACGGTCCACAATGGCGCCGGAATCTCGCTGATCTGTACGGAACCCACAGATACCGGCAGCGGAAGCGGCCCGCCGGCCGCCACTGCGGCGAACGCCCGCGCCGTGTCACCGGTGAAATCGGCGTGGATCTGGGTGCGGCCCGTCGTCATCGCCTCCCGCAGCTCGGGGGCGCTGACCACCTGGGTGTCGATGGTGAAAGCGGTTCGTGCGCCGATGTTGGCCGCGGTGAAGGTCGACCAGGTACCGGTGGCCTTGTCATCGAAGGTGATGAAGACGACGAAGCCGCCCGCCTTGTCGGACCAGCGGGCAGCCGCGTCCTTGACCTCGTCGCCGCCGATGATCGACTTGTCCAGTAGGTACACCGACTTGCCGTCTGCCGAGCAGGTCACCAGCGGCAGGTTCGGGTCGTCGTTGTCGGCGAGCACGTCCCCCTGGCCGCAGCGGGTGGCCTGGAATTGCAGCGCCAGCAGCTGGATCTGGGGCTGCGCGCTCTGACGCAGTGCCTTTTCGTCGGCGATGCGCTGGGCATCGGGCGCCCGCGTCGGGGCCTGAGTGCTGGGCGTCCCTTTGAACTGCGACGCAATGGCGTGAATGACCGGCCGGATCTGGAGTTGCCCGATGACGGTGACGCTGCGCAGCTGAGCTTCGGTCACGTTGGTGGCGCTGACGTCGAGCCCATTGCCGTCGACCCCGACCGTCACGTTGTGACCACCGATGTGGCGGAGCCGCTCCGCCAGGGCCTTGCGTGTCCGGTCGAGGGCGTCGGGGGTCGCCGTCGTGCCCGGCGGCGGCTCGACCGACAGAGAGGCCTGGACGGCGTGGCCCGGCCTACCTTTCTGCCAGATGTCTTTGGTGGCCACGACGATCGCGCCGTAGCTCAGGATCAGCACCGCCAGCACCACCGCGACCAGCCACCGGGGCACACCGGACGGCGCGGTCACGGGCGGCGGCAGCCATGCGGGTGGGGTACCCGGTGGCATTCCCGACGGAAGGAAACCCGGCGGTGGCTGGGGCGGCTGAGGTGGCTGGGGCGGCTGCCAGCCGCTGTGGTCGTCAGACATCACGCGCTCCCCCGCTCAAGCCGAGTCGCGCTCGTTCATCCCTCGCGCCAGCCGTACCACCATGTCGGTGAACACCGCGTCGGTGTCGACGCCGTCCATCACGCCCGTCATCTCCAGCAACACGAAACCGTGCAGCGCCGACCAGAACTCCAGTGCCGCGTAGAAGGCGTTCTCACCGTCGAGGCCGTACGACGCCAGGACCGCGATCACCGGCCCGGCCGCCGCGTGCGTCGCCGCGGTGTACTCGGGGTCGTCGCCGCCCAACGGCATCCGGGTGAACGCCGAGTACCGGCCCGGATGGTGATGGGCGTAGCTGCGATACGCACTGGCCATGGCCATCACGGCGTCGTCGCGGCTGCGGCCCTCGCCGACGGTGTTGAGCATGCCGATGATGTCGTCGATGACGCGCATCCGGACGGTGCGGCGTAGGTCGTCGAGGCTCTGCACGTGGTTGTACAGCGACGGGCCCTTGGTGCCGAGCTGGTTGGCCAGGGCATTGATGGTCAGCGCGTCCCAGCCCTCGCGGTCGAGGAAGGTCAGTGCGGCGCTGACGATAGAGTCCCGGCTGAGCTTGGTGGCACGCGCCGTCGCCCGCGACCGGACCGGCGCAGCCGGTCGGGCATCCCCAACGGCTTGCGACTCTGGCCGAGGTGCCATCTGCGCGATCCTCCGGTGTTCTATCTTGGGTTCCGCCGGCCGCGGCGCAGCCAGTTAACTAATGACTCTAACCTCTGGACGCTGCAGATACGTGGCCATTTGGGCGAATCTTGTAACCGCGTCTCATGACAAGTCCCACAGAACGGACCAACCTCCTCCGCAGCACCTACCTCGCAACGTAGGCTCCCAGATACCGCACCCCGGTGCACGTCATCGCCTGACCCAGAACGAAGGGGACCATCGTGATTCGCAAAGCATGGGGAACCGCATTGGTTGCCGGCCTGCTGATGGTCCCGCTCTCCGTCGGCGCACCCCACGCCGCCGCGGTCAACGACGACACCCACATCGTGGGCACGGGCATCACGCAGACCATGGACTGCCACGGCGGCACCCTCTTCGTCAACGGGAGCGGCAACACCGTCACCGCATTCGGCACCTGCTGGGCCGTCACCGTGCAGGGCTCGTCCAACACCGTCATCGCCGACACGATCGTCAACGACGTCACCGTCTACGGCGTCAATCAGACGGTGTTGTTCCACAATGGGGATCCGGCACTGATCGATATCGGGCACCAACTGGGATTGGCCAACCGGCTGAACAAGATTCCCTGATCGCTCGCACACCGGGTGCCGGTAACGCCGACAGGGAGGGACACCGCATGAACCCCAACCGAATCGCGATGGCGGCGGGCGTCGCCGCCGCTGCCGCTCTGCTGCTGACCGGCTGCGGGTCGCAGGACAGCACATCGGGCGGCAGCAGTTCGAGCGCCGCGGGAGCGGCCGGCACTTCGGCCGCGCCGACGACGGCGCAGGTCGAGGTGGGCAACACCATCAACTACAGCGCCGTCGGCACCACCCGCGAAATCGATTGCGGCACCGGCAAATCGCTGACCGTCGGCGGCGCCAACAACACGCTGACCGTCAAGGGCACCTGCGCGAAGGCCAATATCGGCGGCACCGACAACAAGGTGACGTTCGACAAGGTCGACCAGGAGCTCGACGTCGTCGGCATGCACGCCACCGTCACCTACAAGGACGGGTCGCCAAAGGTCACCAACACCGGAACCGGCAACACCGTCACCAAGGGTTAGCCCTCAGGCCTGCGCGCCGTGGCGGCCCGCTCCCCCGGCGAACCGCTGCGCGCCCGCGAGCGATTCCTCGGCGACCTGGGCCAGGCTGGCGAACTCGAATTCCATTGCGGATTCCTCGGATTCACCCCACTGCCGCAGCGCCGACATCCGGTCGGCGCGCAGACACAACTGCGGCAACGCCGCCAGCTGGTGGGCCAGCTCTTCGGCCTTCTCGCGGGCCTGCCCGTGCGGCACGACCCGGTTGGCCAGACCGATCTGCAGCGCCTCCGCGGCATCGACGGCACGGCCGGTGAGGATCAGGTCCATGGCGCGGCTGTGCCCGATCAGCCGCGGCAACCGGACCGTGCCGCCGTCGATGAGCGGCACTCCCCAGCGCCGGCAGAACACGCCGAACGTCGCGTCCTCCTCGACGACGCGCAGGTCGCACCACACCGCCAGCTCCAGTCCGCCGGCGACGGCGTAGCCGCTGACCGCGGCGATCACGGGCTTGGACAGCATCATCCGGCTCGGACCCATCGGCCCCGGCCCCGTCCGGTGCGTCCGGTTCGACTCCGGCGTGCCGATCGCCTTGAGATCCGCTCCGGCGCAGAAGGTTCCGTGGTCGCCCCACAAGACCGCGACGGCGGCGGAATCGTCGTGGTCGAAATCCTCGAACGCCTGATACAGCGCCGCGGCGGTAGCACCGTTGACAGCGTTGCGGGCGCCGGGGCGGTCAATGATGACCGTCGTCACCGGCCCGTTCTTCTCGACGCGCACTGGTTCGGTCATGATGCCTCCATCGGTTCGTCGCGCCGCCCGGTCAATTCGGCGGCGAAGTCTGCGTAGGCCTGCCGCAACTGCTCGCCGGGCCAGTCACCCGGAAGCAATTCGGCAGGTAGTACGGGGTCGGACAACAGGTGCCGGACGATGGCGGCCGCGGCCACGAACCGGCCGGGCACGTCGGCGGCCGAGGCGATCTCATCGAGCAGTTGCCGCGCGGTATCGCTCCAGGCAGGCAGATCCCACAGCACGGCGGCCAGGCCCGCCGGGTCGTCGTCCCGGCTGGTCAATACCCGGGCGTTCGCTGTGATCTCCTCGGGAAGCTCGCCGGCCAGATTGGCCGGCCGCAGCCACAGACCCTCGCGGAGTTCACCGAACCTGTTCTGCAGCAAGTCGTTTCGCAGGTCCGCCCGGGTCCGGGCAGCAGCGCCGATGGTGGTGATGACGACCGTCGTCCAGTCGCCGCGCCACGGCCGGGTTTTCGGGTCGATGGCGGCGTCCTGCCGCCGTTGCCGCGCCAGCAGACGGTCGGCGAGCCGGTAACCGTCGGCCGAGCGCACCAGGTCGCCGGCGCTGACCATGCGCGTCAGCGCCACCCGCAGTGTCTGCTCCTTGATGTCGAAATCTGAAGTGAGCCGGACCAACTCGGCCGCGGACGCCCACGCCGGGTGGGCACCCAGCAGCACGCTGAGCACCACCGACCGGGCGGTCATCCGCTTCAGGTCAGCCATGGTCGTCAGACCCCGGAGGCCACCCGGCCCGCGTCCCCGAACGGATCGTCGCGGTGCCGCACCGCCTGCCGGAAGCCGTGCTCGACGGCGTCGGCGACGAACGCATGCCCCTCGGGCGTGTGCCGGGCAATGCCGTCGAACACCGTGCTGACCATCCGGCTGGTGGCGACACCCTGCTGCAGCAACGAGGTGTTGCAGGCCAGCTTCGCCATGATCAGCTGGTTGACGGGCATCGCCGCAATGCGCGCGACGAGCCGCTCGGTGCGTTCATCCAGCTCCTCGGGATCGGGCGCCTCGACCGCCAGACCCCATTCGGCGGCCTGCGCCCCGGTGATGCAATCGCCCGTGAACAGCAGACGTTTCGCGCGCTGGTCACCCAGCCGGTGGGCCCACAGGCCGCCCGCGGGCACGCCCCACACGCGCATCGGCGGGTAGCCGATCTTGGCGTCGGACGCCGCGATCATCTGATCGGCGTGCAGCGCGATATCGGTGCCGCCGGCCACGCAGTAGCCGTGGATCTTCACCACCGTCGGCTTGTCGCAGTGCATGAGGCTGGAGAAGCCGCGGACGAACCGGCTCATCATCTGGTAGTCGATCATCGGATCCCAGGGCTGGTTCGGCAGGTGGTTGACGGCCTGCGTCTTGCCGTCGAGCACCGTGCCCTGGTGCTCCGCGCCGCCGGCGGCCCCGGTGCCGTCGGCGTACGCGCTCAGATCGAAACCAGCACAGAAGCCTTCGCCCCGGCCGGACACCAGGATCACGTGCACATTCGGATCGAGGTCGGCTCGCTCGACGCACGCGGCGAGCTCCAGCGGGGTGTCCGCGACGATCGAGTTGCCCTTCTCCGGACGGTTGAACGTGATCCGCGCGACGCGATCGGCGACCTCGTAGGTCATGGTCTTCAGGTTGTCGAAATCCACCAGCTCAGCCTTCCCGCGAGAAGACGTAAAACTGTCGAAAACAGGCATTTTGCGACAGTTTTATGTCTTCTCGGCAGTTGAAATCAGCCCTTGACCAGGGCGCGTTCGATGATCGGTGCGAGGTCGAGGCCGGTCGGCAGGGTGCCGAACGCGCCGCCCCACTGGCGGTCGAGGCGGCTGACGAGGAACGCCTCGGCCACCGCGGGGTGACCGTGGCGCACCAGCAGCGCACCCTGCAGGGCCAGCGAAATGTCCTCGGCCACTTTGCGTCCGCGGTATTCGAGGGTCTGCAAATCGGTCAGCTGCGCCTTCAACGCGTCGACGTGCGCGTCCAGGCGCGGGTCCTGCGACTGCGTCTGTGCCAGTTCGTCGAACAGCACCTCGACGCACTCGGGCTTGGTCGCCATGGCGCGCAGGGTGTCCAGCGCGCTGACATTGCCCGAACCCTCCCAGATGCCCATCAGCGGGGCCTCGCGGTAGAGGCGCGGCATGCCGGATTCCTCGGCGTAGCCGTTGCCGCCGAAGCACTCCATGGCCTCCGCCGCGTGCGGCGTCGCGCGCTTGCACACCCAGTATTTGGCCGCGGCCAGGCCGATACGGCGAAACAGGCTTTCGCGCTCGTCGCCGCGGACGGCGCGGTCGGTAGCGCCGGCCATCCGCATCGCCAGCATCGTGGCGGCCTCGGCCTCGACGGCCATGTCGGCGAGCACGTTGCGCATCAGCGGCTGGTCGATCAGGTAGGCGCCGAACGCCTTCCGGTGCTGGGCGTGGTGCACGGCCTGGGTCAGACCCGTGCGCATGCTCGTGGCGCTGCCGAGCGTGCAGTCCAGCCGGGTCAGGTTGACCATCTCGATGATGGTCGGCACGCCGCGGCCCTCCTCGCCGACGAGCCAGACGGTCGCGCCGTCGTACTCGATCTCGCTGGAGGCGTTGGCGTGGTTGCCGAGCTTGTCCTTGAGCCGCTGGATGAACATGCGGTTGCGGGTGCCGTCGGGCAGGACGCGGGGCAGGAAGAAGCACGACAGGCCGCCGGGTGCCTGCGCCAGCACCAGGAACATGTCGCCCATCGGCGCCGAGGTGAACCACTTGTGGCCGCGCAACGAGTAGGTGCCGTCGCCGTTTGGGGTGGCCTGCGTGGTGCCGGCACGCACGTCGGAGCCGCCCTGCTTCTCGGTCATCGACATGCCCGCGGTGATACCAGCTTTGGTGGTAGGCACTTTCAGCTCGGGGTCGTACACCCGGCTGGTCAGCAGCGGCTCGTAGATCTTGGAGAGTTCGGGGTTGAACCGCAGCGCCGGGACGACGGCGTAGGTCATCGAGATCGGGCAGACGTGGCCGGGCTCGGGCGTCCAGGCCGACATCTTCGCCGCGCGGACGACGTGGGCGCCGGGACGATCGTCGGCCCAGGGTGCGCCGTGCAGGCCGTGCGTCACCGCGGCATTCATCAGCTGGTGGTAGGCGGGGTCGTACTCGACCTCGTCGACACGGTGCCCGTAGCGATCGTGGGTGTGCAGGATCGGGACGTTGCGGTCCGCCAGCTCACCCCAGCGCTGCGCCACCCGGCTGCCGCCGAGCGCGCCGACCTCGTGGACCTCGTCGACGCCCCACTCCCCGCCTTCGCGGATCAGCGCCTCGGCGAGCGCCGGGAAGGTGGCGGGGTTGTAGTTCTCCAGCGGCGGAACCTGATTGGTGACGACGTGCGTATCAGCCATGTCCCCACTATTACATTTTCCCGACAGTCGCACAAGAACTGTATATATCTCCTAGTGACGCACCACGACCTCGGTGGCGCGATCGCCACGGTGCACGAAGTAACCCAGCGTCACGATGACGAACCAAATCGCACCCACCAGGATCGCGGTCCGCCCATCGTCGGTGAAGAACAGCAGCACGACGACGAGCGCCAGGAACCCGAGCGCCAGGAACGTCGTGTACGGCGCCCCCGGCAGCCGGTAGTCCGACGCCGGCAACACACCGGCGGCCACCCGCTGCCGATAGATGAAGTGCGACACCAGGATCGAGCCCCACACGAAGATGATGCCGATTGTCGACACCGAGGTGATGTAGGCGAACGCCTTGTCCGGCGACAGGTAGTTCACCAGGACGCCGACGCCCATGGTGAGGGCCGAGAAGCAGATCGCGAGCATCGGCACGTGGCGACTGCTCAACGCCTGCAGACCGGCGGGCGCGTCACCGCGCTGGGCGAGGCTGCGCACCATGCGGCCCGTCGAGTAGATACCCGAGTTGCACGACGACAGCGCCGCCGTCAGCAGGATGAAGTTCACGATGCCCGCGGCGGCGGGGATGTTCAGGTACTGGAACACCGCGACGAACGGGCTGTGGCCGGCGTGGTAGTTCCGCCAGCCCTGCACCGACAGGATCACGATCAGCGCGCCGACGTAGAACAGGCCGATGCGGAAGGGCAGCGTGTTGATGGCCTTGCGCAGCGTCACCTTCGGGTTCTCGGCCTCGCCCGCGGTGACACCCACGAGCTCGACACCGACGTAGGCGAACACCACGATCTGCAGGCTCAGCAACGCCGAGCTGAAGCCCGTCGGGAAGAAGCCGCCGTCGTTCCACAGGTTGCTCACGCTGGGGCCGGTGGCCGGGCCGAAACCGGCGATCGGCAGCAGCACACCGATGCCGATGATGATCATGCCGATGATCGCGGTCACCTTGATCATCGAGAACCAGAACTCGGCCTCACCGAAGATCTTCACCGAGATCAGGTTCGCGACGAACAACACCACGAGGACGACGAGCGCCGTCACCCACTGCGGGATGTCATGACCCCACGGCCAGTACTGCACGTACTTGCCGGCCACCGTGATCTCGGCCATGCAAGTCGTGGCCCACACCGCCCAGTACGTCCAGCCGTTCGCGAAACCGGCGAACCGGCCCATGAACTCCTCGGCGTACTCCGAGATGCTGCCCGAGACCGGGCGGTACACCAGCAACTCACCGAGCGCCCGCATGATGACGAAAACCGCCAGACCGGCCAGCAGGTACGCCAGGATCAGCGCGGGACCGGCCTTCTCGATGGCGCCGCCGGCGCCGTAGAACAGACCGGTACCGATGGCCCCGCCGATCGCGATCATCTGCACGGTTCTGGCGGACAGACCACGCTCGTAACCGGCGTCGGGTGTCTCTGCTACCTCAGTGTTGGCGTCTCGCACCCGTGGTGTCTATCACAATTGGCGTCGGTGACTAAACATTGTCGCGGAGGAACGCGATGTCGTCCTTCCGCCCGTCCTCGGACGTCTCGCAGATGACCGGAGCGTCCGCGGCGCGCACCACCGCTGCCAGCAACTGCGGGTCGATCTGACCCGAACCGAAGTTCGCGTGCCGGTCGGCCCCCGAGCCGGCGGCGTCGCGGGAGTCGTTGCAGTGCACCAGATCGATCCGGCCGGTGATGGACTTGATGCGCTCGACGGCGTCGACCAGCGCCTCCCCTGCCGCCCACGCATGGCACGTGTCCAGACAGAAGCCGATGCCCTTGTCACCGATGCGGTCCCACAGTCGGGCGATCGTGTCGAAGTGCCGGGCCATGGCGTGATCGCCGCCGGCGGTGTTCTCCAGGTACACCGGCATGTCCGTCTTGAGCGCGTCGAGCGCCTTCACCCAGCGCTCGAAGCCGGCGTCCATGTCGTTGTCGTCGGCGTGCCCGCCGTGCACGATCACGGCCGTCGCGCCGATCTCGGACGCGGCATCGCAGGTGTCCTGCAGGATCTTGCGCGACGGGATGCGCACCTTGTTGTTGGCCGAGGCCACATTGATCAGGTACGGCGCGTGCACATAGAGCGGTACAGCGGACGCACGCAGCGCCTCGGCGTCCTCGCGGGGCGCGGGCTTCTTCCAGCTCTGCGGGTTGCCGAGGAAGAACTGCACCACATCGGCGCCATCGGCGGCCGCCGCGGCCAGAGGGTCGGTGTTGTCGACGTGCGAGCCAATCAGCATGTGGCCCAGCCTAGTTGCGTGGACCGACAGGTCGTCGGCCGCACGTCCGACGCACCGTAAACGCAGAACTGCCCCTCTTCCGAAGAAGAGGGGCAGTTCTGTGCGGATTACGCCGCTACCGGTTACCGGTAGTCGCTGTAGCCGTAGTCATCCAGCGGCACGGCAGCACCAGTGGCCTGACCGAAGTCCGGGCTGTAGTACTGATCCTCGTAGGACGGGATCGTGTACGCCGCAGCGCGGGCTTCCTCGGTCGGCTGGACCTGGATGTTGCGGTACCGGTTGATGCCCGTACCAGCCGGGATCAACTTACCGATGATCACGTTCTCCTTCAGACCCTGCAGCTTGTCGCTACGGCAGTTGATGGCCGCATCGGTCAGCACGCGAGTGGTCTCCTGGAACGACGCCGCCGACAGCCACGAGTCCGTGGCCAGCGATGCCTTCGTGATACCCATCAGCACCGGACGTCCGGCCGCGGGCTCGCCGCCCTCGGCCACGACGCGACGGTTCTCGGTCTCGAACTCGCTGCGCTCGGTCAGCGAACCGGGCAGGAACTCCGTCGAGCCCGAGTCGATGATCGTCACGCGACGCAGCATCTGGCGAACGATGACCTCGATGTGCTTGTCGTGGATCGACACACCCTGTGCGCGGTAGACCTCCTGGACCTCCTTGACGAGGTGAATCTGCACCTCGCGGGGGCCCTGGACGCGGAGCACCTCGTGGGGGTTCGCCGAACCCTCCATGAGCTGCTGGCCGACCTCGACGTGGTCACCATCGGCCAGCAGGCGCTCGGTGCCGTCGTCGTGCTTGAAGACGCGCAGGCGACGGTTACGACGCGGCAGCTTGTCGTAGACGACTTCCTCGCCACCATCGTCGGGAACGATGGTGATCTTGTAGAACTTGTCGTCCTCTTCCAGCTGCACCCGGCCGGCCACGTCGGCGATCGGAGCGACGTTGCGGGGCACGCGGGCCTCGAACAGCTCCTGGACGCGCGGCAGACCACCGACGATGTCGGCGCCACCGGTAACACCACCCTGGTGGAAGGTACGCATCGTCAGCTGGGTACCGGGCTCACCGATGGACTGCGCGGCGACGATACCGACGGCCTCGCCGATGTCGACCAGCTTGCCGGTGGCCATCGAGCGGCCGTAGCACTTGGCGCAGACGCCGGTGCCGGTGGCACAGGTCAGCACCGAACGCACCTTGACCGTCGAGATACCCGCGGCCAGCAGGGCCTCGATCGCCGGGTCACCGAGATCGTGGCCGCGCTCGACGACGACGTTGCCGTTCGCGTCGACCGCATCGGTGGCCAGGGTCCGCGCGTAGGCGGACGTCTCGACGTGGGCGTCGCGCACCAGCGAACCGTCGGCCTGAACCTCGGCCAGGGTGACGATGACGCCGCGCTCGGTCTCACAGTCGGTCTCGCGGACGATGACGTCCTGCGACACGTCGACCAGACGACGGGTCAGGTAGCCCGAGTCGGCGGTACGCAGAGCGGTGTCGGCCAGACCCTTACGAGCACCGTGGGTGTTGATGAAGTACTCCAACACCGTCAGGCCCTCGCGGAAGGACGACTTGATGGGCCGCGGGATGAACTCACCCTTCGGGTTCGTCACCAGACCCTTCATGCCGGCCAGGGTGCGGGTCTGGGTGAGGTTACCCGTGGCGCCCGACTTCACGATCGTGATGATCGGGTTGTCCGCCGGGTAGTAGTCCTCCAGCGCCTTACCGACCTCTTCCGTGGCCTGCTGCCAGATCTTGACCAGCGACTCGTTGCGCTCGTCGTGGTTCAGACCACCGCGCTGGTACTTCTTCTCGATCGCGTCGGCCTGGCTCTCGTAGCGCTCCAGGATTTCCTGCTTCTGCGGCGGCACCAGAACGTCGGCCATCGAGACCGTCACGCCCGAGCGGGTCGCCCAGTGGAAACCGGCGTCCTTCAGCTTGTCGACGGTCTGCGCCACGACGATCATCGGGTAGCGCTCGGCGAGATCGTTGATGATGGCCGCCTGGACCTTCTTGTGCATCTGCTTGTCGACGAACGGGTAGCCCTTCGGCAGCAGCTCGTTGAAGAGCACGCGACCCAGGGTGGTCTCCGCGGTCCACGCGTCGCCCGGCTTCCAGCCGTTCTCGAACAGCTGGGCCTCGATCTCGGCTGGCGGGCGCAGGTGCGTCAGCCGGACCTTGATCTTCGCGCGCACCGACAGTGCACCACGGTCCATGGCCATGATGGCCTCGGCCGGGCTGCTGTAGACGCCCTGCTCGGCGCTGTCCTTCGTGGCCGCCACGAACTCGCCGGTGTCCCCGGGGATTTCGGTGGTCAGGAAGTACAGACCGGTCACCATGTCCAGACGCGGCATGGCGAGCGGACGGCCCGACGCCGGCGACAGGATGTTGTTCGACGACAGCATCAGGATGCGTGCCTCGGCCTGCGCCTCCGCTGACAGCGGAAGGTGCACGGCCATCTGGTCACCGTCGAAGTCGGCGTTGAACGCCTCACACACCAGCGGGTGCAGCTGGATGGCCTTGCCTTCCACCAGCTGCGGCTCGAAGGCCTGGATACCCAGGCGGTGCAGCGTAGGTGCACGGTTCAGCAGCACCGGGTGCTCGGAGATGACCTCTTCGAGGACATCCCACACCTGGGGACGCTGACGCTCGACCATGCGCTTGGCGCTCTTGATGTTCTGCGCGTGGTTCAGGTCGACCAGACGCTTCATCACGAACGGCTTGAACAGCTCGAGGGCCATCAGCTTCGGCAGACCACACTGGTGCAGCTTGAGCTGCGGGCCGACGACAATGACCGAACGGCCCGAGTAGTCGACGCGCTTACCCAGCAGGTTCTGACGGAAGCGGCCCTGCTTGCCCTTGAGCAGATCGGACAGCGACTTGAGCGGACGGTTGCCCGGACCCGTGACGGGCCGGCCACGACGGCCGTTGTCGAACAGCGCGTCCACAGACTCCTGCAGCATGCGCTTCTCGTTGTTGACGATGATCTCGGGCGCACCGAGGTCGATCAGTCGCTTCAACCGGTTGTTGCGGTTGATGACGCGGCGGTACAGGTCGTTCAGGTCGGAGGTCGCGAAGCGGCCACCGTCCAGCTGGACCATCGGGCGCAGCTCCGGCGGGATCACCGGGACGGCGTCGAGCACCATGCCCATGGGCGAGTTGCCGGACTGCTGGAACGCGGCGACGACCTTCAGACGCTTGAGGGCGCGCAGCTTCTTCTGGCCCTTGCCGTTCTTGATGGTGTCGCGCAGCGACTCGGCCTCGGCGTCGATGTCGAAGGTCTCGATGAGCTTCTTGATCGACTCGGCACCCATGGCGCCGGTGAAGTACTCGCCGTAGCGGTCCTGCAGCTCGCGGTACAGCACCTCGTCGACGATGAGCTGCTTCGGGGCCAGCTTGGTGAAGGTGGTCCAGATTTCGTCGAGCCGGTCCAGCTCACGCTGGGCCCGGTCGCGGAGCTGACGCATCTCGCGCTCGCCACCGTCGCGCACCTTGCGGCGGACGTCGGACTTGGCGCCTTCCTTCTCCAGCTCGGCCAGGTCCTGCTCGAGCTTCTGCGCGCGTTCGGCCAGGTCCAGATCGCGCTGATCCTCGACGGCCTTCTTCTCGACGACCATCTCGGCCTCGAGCGTGGACAGCTCGTTGTGCCGCATCTCGGTGTCGACCGAGGTGATGACGTAGGCCGCGAAGTAGATGATCTTTTCCAGATCCTTCGGGGCCAGGTCCAGCAGGTAGCCCAAGCGCGACGGAACGCCCTTGAAGTACCAGATGTGGGTGACCGGCGCGGCCAGCTCGATGTGGCCCATGCGCTCACGACGCACCTTGGCGCGAGTCACCTCGACGCCACAGCGCTCGCAGACGATGCCCTTGAAGCGGACGCGCTTGTACTTACCGCAGTAGCACTCCCAGTCGCGAGTCGGTCCGAAGATCTTCTCGCAGAACAGGCCGTCCTTTTCCGGCTTGAGCGTGCGGTAGTTGATGGTCTCCGGCTTCTTGACCTCGCCGTACGACCAATTACGGATGTCTTCCGCGGTGGCCAGGCCGATGCGGAGTTCATCGAAGAAGTTGACGTCTAGCACGTAACTCCCTTTCCCCTTGCGGGTGTATGAATCAGAAAAAGCTGACTACTGGCGGACGGTTAGGCGAGGTCCTCGACGGACGCGGATTCATTGCGCGACAGGTTGATACCGAGGTTCGCGGCGGTGCGCTCGAGGTCCTCGTCGTCGCTGTCGCGCATCTCGATCGCGGCACCGTCCGAAGACAGCACCTCGACGTTGAGGCACAGCGACTGGAGTTCCTTGAGCAGAACCTTGAACGACTCCGGGATACCCGGCTCGGGGATGTTCTCGCCCTTGACGATCGCCTCGTAGACCTTCACGCGACCGACGGTGTCGTCGGACTTGATGGTCAGCAGCTCCTGCAGCGTGTACGCCGCACCGTAGGCCTGCATGGCCCAGCACTCCATCTCACCGAACCGCTGGCCACCGAACTGCGCCTTACCACCGAGCGGCTGCTGGGTGATCATCGAGTACGGGCCGGTCGAACGCGCGTGAATCTTGTCGTCGACCAAGTGGTGCAGCTTCAGGATGTACATGTAGCCGACCGTCACCGGGTACGGGAACGGCTCACCCGAACGACCGTCGAACAGCTGCGACTTGCCGTCTGCGTCGACCATGACGTCGCCGTCGCGGTTCGGCAGCGTCGCACCCAGCAGGCCCTGCAGCTCGTTCTCGCGGGCACCGTCGAACACCGGGGTGGCGACGATGCTGTCGCGCGGTGCGCTGTGCATGCCCTCGGGCAGGTTCCGCGCCCACTCCGGATCGCCTTCGATGTTCCAGCCGGCCTTGGCGACCCACCCGAGGTGGGTTTCCAGAATCTGGCCGATGTTCATACGACGCGGCACACCGTGCGTGTTCAGGATGATGTCCACCGGGGTGCCATCAGGCATGAACGGCATGTCCTCGATCGGCAGGATCTTGCCGATGACGCCCTTGTTGCCGTGGCGGCCGGCGAGCTTGTCACCGTCGGAGATCTTGCGCTTCTGGGCCACGTAGACGCGGACCAGCTCGTTGACACCGGCGGGCAGATCGTCGTCGTCCTCGCGCGAGAACACGCGGACACCGATGACCTTGCCGGACTCACCGTGCGGCACCTTCAGCGAGGTGTCGCGGACCTCACGGGCCTTCTCACCGAAGATGGCACGCAGCAGGCGCTCTTCCGGGGTCAGCTCGGTCTCACCCTTCGGCGTGACCTTGCCGACCAGGATGTCGCCGTCGCGGACCTCGGCGCCGATGCGGACGATGCCGCGCTCGTCGAGGTCAGCCAGCACCTCGTCGGAGACATTCGGGATGTCCCGGGTGATCTCCTCGGCGCCCAGCTTGGTGTCGCGGGCATCGATCTCGTGCTCCTCGATGTGGATCGAGGTGAGCACGTCCTGCTCCACGAGCCGCTGGCTCAGGATGATGGCGTCCTCGTAGTTGTGGCCTTCCCACGGCATGACTGCCACGAGCAGGTTCTTACCGAGGGCCATTTCACCGTTCTCGGTGCAGGGACCGTCGGCGATGACCTGACCGGCCTCGACGCGCTGACCCGAGTCCACGATCGGGCGCTGGTTGGCGCACGTGCCGTGGTTCGAGCGGTTGAACTTGCGCATCCGGTAGGTGTGCCGCGAGCCGTCGTCAGCCATGACGGTGACGTAGTCGGCCGACACCTCTTCGATGACACCCGACTTGTCGGCGACGACGACGTCACCGGCGTCGATGGCGGCACGCAGCTCCATGCCGGTACCGACCAGCGGAGCCTCGCTGCGGACCAGCGGAACCGCCTGACGCTGCATGTTCGCACCCATCAGGGCGCGGTTGGCGTCGTCGTGCTCGAGGAACGGGATCATCGCGGTCGCGACCGACACCATCTGGCGGGGCGAGACGTCCATGTAGTCGACGTCGGTCGCCGAGACGAACTCGACCTCGCCGCCCTTACGACGGACGAGGATCTTCTCCTCGGTGAAGTGACCGTTGTCGTCCAGCGGCGAGTTGGCCTGCGCCACGACGTGGCGGTCCTCCTCGTCGGCGGTCAGGTAGTCGATCTGATCGGTGACGATGCCGTCGACGACCTTGCGGTACGGGGTCTCGATGAAGCCGAACGGGTTGACCCGTGCGTACACCGACAGCGAGCCGATCAGACCGATGTTGGGGCCTTCCGGGGTCTCGATCGGGCACATGCGGCCGTAGTGCGACGAGTGGACGTCGCGGACCTCGAGGCCGGCGCGCTCACGGGACAGACCACCGGGGCCCAGCGCCGACAGACGACGCTTGTGGGTCAGACCCGACAGCGGGTTGTTCTGGTCCATGAACTGCGACAGCTGGCTGGTTCCGAAGAACTCCTTGATCGCCGCCACGACGGGACGGATGTTGATCAGGGTCTGCGGGGTGATCGCCTCGACGTCCTGCGTGGTCATGCGCTCGCGGACGACGCGCTCCATACGCGACAGGCCGACCCGGATCTGGTTCTGGATCAGCTCGCCCACGGTGCGCAGACGACGGTTGCCGAAGTGGTCGATGTCGTCGACCTCGACGGGGACCTCGACGCCGCCGGGGGCGGTCATCTTGGTGTCACCGTCGTGCAGGCGCACCAGGTACTCGATGGTGGCGACGATGTCCTCTTCGGTCAGCGTCGTCGCGGTCACCTGGGCCGGGTTGCCGTCGTGCAGACCCAGCTTCTTGTTGACCTTGTACCGGCCCACGCGGGCCAGGTCGTAACGCTTCTCCTTGAAGAACAGGTTCTCCAGCAGGGTCTGCGCCGACTCCTTGGTCGGCGGCTCGCCCGGGCGCAGCTTCCGGTAGATGTCCAGCAGGGCCTCATCGGGACCGGCGGTCGGGTCCTTCTCGAGGGTGCCCATCATGATCTCGGAGAAGCCGAAGCGCTCGCGAATCTGCTCGTTGGTCCAGCCGAGTGCCTTCAGCAGCACGGTGACGGGCTGACGGCGCTTGCGGTCGATGCGGACACCGACGGTGTCGCGCTTGTCGACGTCGAACTCCAGCCAGGCGCCACGGCCCGGGATGACCTTGACGCTGTGCAGGGTCTTCTCGGTGGCCTTGTCGATGGACTCGTCGAAGTACACACCCGGCGAACGGACGAGCTGCGACACGACGACGCGCTCGGTGCCGTTGATGATGAAGGTGCCCTTTTCGGTCATCATCGGGAAGTCACCCATGAAGACCGTCTGGCTCTTGATCTCGCCGGTGGTGTTGTTGATGAACTCAGCCGTGACGAACAGCGGGGCCGCGTACGTCTGGTCCTTTTCCTTGCACTCGTCGACCGGAGCCTTGACCTCGTCGAAGCGCGGGTCCGAGAAGCTCAGCGACAGGGTGCCGGCGAAGTCCTCGATCGGCGACAGCTCGGCGAGGACCTCTTCGAGGCCACCGACCGGGTTGATGTCACCGCGATCGACTGCCTTCGAGCGCCAGCGGTCCGAGCCGATCAGCCACTCGAAGGAATCCGTCTGCACGTCGAGCAGGCCCGGAACCTCAAGCGGTTCGCGCAGCTTGGCGAACGAAACTCGGTTCGGCGCTCCTGGGACGGAGTTGTTGGAATCTACTGACTTGCTCTCGCGAGAGACTGCCAAGATGCGTCCTTCCAGCACCTGATGCGACCATCCCAGTGCCGGTCGAAACCGGTCCGAAATGCCGCTCTATCTGTGTCGGTCCGGCTGGCGTTCTCACAGTCCGGGCCTTACAAGACACAGGGCACGCGTCTAGATCACTGAGCAAGACTCAGGCTAGAAGGTGTCAGGTGCGGGTGAGGTGGGCAGGATGCAGCCAGCGCAACGTCCAACATTAGCGTAGGACGGCGCATTCCTCAACCACGGCATGCCTGGAGAGAGTTTTAACGGATAACGCTGGCTGGCGTCTGAACCCATTAACAAAACCCTCGAATACATGCTGCCCAACAGATTGGCCCGTTTGCGGGCGTCAGTCAAGACTTGCCACGGTGTTTGGTGTGGAGTTTTGCCGGCAAATGGCGAACCGGGGCGCTCTCATCGTGACGCAGCGGGCCCCGCGGCGCCACCCGCACGCCGCCGCCGGTGGACGCGCCGTGACCAAGATCACCGACCGCCCGCCCCCGCGCACCGCCTCCGAGCGCGCACACAGTGCCCACTGAGCGCGGTTTTCGCCGTCGGGTGCACGCGCGCGGAAAACAAATCGCGCCCGGGCTGTTCAGCCCGGGCGCGATTTCGTGTTCTGCGGATCAGGCCCGCGGAATCTGAGCAGTCACCGGGTCGTCGGCGTGGCCGTTCTTGTTGAGGTCCTCGAGGATGGCGGCCTGCGCGGCGGGCGGCAGGGTGTGCAGGATCGATCGCACACGAGCCTGACGACGAGCGACGGCCTGACGGACCGGCATACCCGGGGTCACCTCGATCTGCGGCGGCACGCCCTCGATCTCCTCGACACCACCGTCGGAGTGACCGGCGTCGATCGCGGCCTGCTCAGCGGCCGCGGTGGCGGCGTCCTTCTCCTCGGACATACCGATGGGGCCGATACGGCGACCGTTGAGGAACTGCTTGACCGCGGGCTCCTCACTGGTCAGCAGCACCTCGCGGGGGCCGAACATGACCAGGTGCTTGCGGTAGAGCATGCCGATGTTGTCCGGCACCGTACGCACGATGTTGATGTTGTGCGTCACGATCAGCACCGTGGCGTCGATCTGGGCGTTGATGTCGATCAGCAGCTGCGACAGGTAGGCGGTACGGACCGGGTCCAGACCGGAGTCCGGCTCGTCGACCAGGATGATCTTGGGGTCGAGCACCAGGGCGCGGGCCAGGCCGGCACGCTTGCGCATACCACCGGAGATTTCGCCCGGGAACTTGTGGCCGTCGTTGGGCATACCCACGACGTCCAGCTTCTCCATGACGATCTTGCGGATCTCGGACTCGGACTTCTTGGTGTGCTCGCGCAGCGGGAAGGCCGTGTTGTCGTAGATGTTCATCGAACCGAACAGCGCGCCGTCCTGGAACAGCACACCGAACAGGGTGCGGATCTCGTAGAGCTCCTTGGCCGAGCACTCGATGATGTTGGTGCCGTCGATGACGATCGAGCCGCGCTCGGGACGCAGCAGGCCGATGAGCGACTTCAGGAACACGGACTTACCGGTACCGGACGGGCCCAGCATGACGCTGACCTCGCCGGCGGGGATGGTCAACGTGACGTCTTCCCAGATCTTCGACGACCCAAAGGACTTACTCAGTCCCGTTACGTCGATTTGGACGCCCATGTGAGATCCCTTCCGCCAGCGCTCGCGCGCCATTTGCTGCCCTGCCTGTGGCTTGAGTCACTGTAGCGCATCGATCGCGGCCTGTTGCACCTTGTTCCAACTATCGGACGGCCCGCCACAAAGTCACTCCGATGGACGCGGAGCCAACTACCCCATCGTCCCCCAGATGGTCCGCAATGCCCCGATTTATATCCCCTGAAAAGCGAAATCCCCCGGAGTCCACAAGGGACTCCGGGGGAAGACGTCAGTTCTGGCGAACTTACTTGACGGACACCGAAGCGCCGGCGGCCTCGAGCTTGGCCTTGGCGTCCTCGGCGGCCTCCTTCGAGACCTTCTCCAGCAGCGGCTTGGGGGCGCCGTCGACCAGGTCCTTGGCTTCCTTCAGGCCCAGGCCGGAAACGATCTCGCGGACGACCTTGATGACGCCGATCTTCTTGTCGCCGGCACCCTCGAGGATGACGTCGAACTCGGACTGCTCTTCGCCGGCCTCAGCGGCGGCGGGAGCGGCACCAGCGGCGGCAACGGCGACCGGAGCGGCGGCGGTGACGTCGAAGGTCTCCTCGAACTGCTTCACGAACTCCGAGAGCTCCAGCAGGGTCATTTCCTTGAACGCGTCGAGCAGTTCTTCGGTGGACAGCTTGGCCATGTGAATGGTCCTTCCTTATTACTTCTGTATTGGTTGGTGGGTAGCTCAGGCAGCCGAGTCTTCGGCGGCCTTCTTGTCCTGCAGAGCGGCCGCCAGGCGGGCGATCTGAGACGCGGGCGCAACGAACAGCGCCGCGGTCTGAGACTGCTTGGCCTTCATGGCGCCGGCCAGCTTGGACAGCAGCACTTCGCGCGACTCGAGGTCGGCGATCTTCTCGACCTGGGCCACGGACAGCGCAGCGCCGTCCATGTAGCCGCCCTTGATGACGAGCTGCTTGTGATCCTTCGCGAACTTCTTGAGTGCCTTCGCGGCATCGACCGGCTCGCCGGTGATGAACGCGATGGCGGTCGGACCTGCGAACAGGTCGTCGAGGCCTTCGATCCCGGCCTCCGAGGCGGCGCGCTTGACCAGGGTGTTCTTGGCGACGGTGTAGGTCGCGGAAGCACCAAGGGAACGACGCAGCTCGGCGAGATTGGCAACCGTCAGACCGCGGTATTCGGTCACGACAGTGGCCGTCGAGGCCTTGAACTGTTCGGCGATGTCAGCGACCGCAGTGGCTTTATCAGCCGTGGCCATACATGCCTCCTTGTGGTGTATTCATCGGCCCACTGGAGACTGCCGGGGATTCGGTCCGGAAATGCAAAGCGCCCCGACACAGAAAGGTCGGGGCGCGCAGAATCAAAACTCTGAAAACCTCGTCCTCCTGCGTGGGCCGCCCGGAAAATCCGGAACCTTCAACCGATTACCGAGCTACTTACTCTTCGCGCAAGCGGCTCATCGGTGACCGACGGTCTTCGGTGGAACTGGACAAGAGTAGCCGATGGCCTGCCGATCAGCCAAAACGGCGATTCTGCACCTACGGCTGACCGGGACGAACCTGGTCCAGGGTCGGCAACCGCCACTGCCGGCCCTGCTCGAGGTCGAAGCTCATCGGCTCGTACCGCAGCATGCCCGTGCCCGGGTACGGCGTGTACTCGCCGAACCATACGTCGCCGTCGACCGCATAGAGGTCGACGCGGATGAAATCCCAGCCGGCGCCCAGCACGCTCGCGATCTCCAGCATCTTGTCCAGCTCGAGCGGGCGTTCTTCGACGGCGACGGGATGGATGCGCCACCGCACCGGCAGTTGGCGCCAGTCGGCGTCCAGGAATGTGGTGGTCTGCTGCTTCCCGAAGCGGCCGCGATTCACCTGGATCAGCTCGACACGGCCGTCGAAGACGAAGAACTTGTAGTCGACGGGCGCTTCGCCGTCCGGGGTCGGGATGCGTTCCTCGATCAACAACAACGGTCGGGCCTGGCTGTAGCCCCACTCGCCGAGCTCCAGCGGCGTCTCCTGGAACCAGCTTCTGGTCTGGTCCCGCAGGCCGGCCAGATCAGTTTGCGGATCGGGACCGAACAGCGCCTGGCCACTGCTGGCATTGGGCTTGAGCACCCAGGGCGGCAGGGCCGCCAGGTCCGGCGCGTCCCGCAGGTCGGTGCCGCACCAGTACGTGGCGGGAATCCGGAGATCGGCGCCGGGGTACGCCGCGCGCGCCATCTCCTTCATCCACATCTTGTCGCAGGCCCGCACGATTCGGTCGCGACGATCGTGGAAGATGCGCCAGTTCACCTTCTCGTTGAAGGTCTCGGGCGCGCGGAAGTTGCCGGGCTTGCGGATCATCAACAGATAGAGGACGTGCCGCAGGAACCGGACCGGAATCAGCGCGAGCAGCCGGCGACGGATGGACATGAGCCACGACGGCGTCGCGATGTATGTCAGCAGCTGCACGGGTTCAGGCCTCGCTGGTGAGGTAGCCGCCGCGGCGGAAGAACTCCGTTCCGTGGTGCGCCACCCCGTCGGCCGTGCGGAGCCGGGTGATGACCAGGCCGAGGTTCCCGCCGCGGTGGGCATTCTCGCCGCACACCACTGCGCCGCCGCCCTCCTGCACGATCACGCGACCGGGGGTGCCGCCGTAGCGGATTTCGGAGACCTTGGACTCGAGTACCTCGATGCGCTCACCGCAGTAGAAGGTGAACGCGCGCGGGTAGGGGTCCGACAGTGCGCGGACGAGGCGCTCCAGATCGTCGGCCGGCCAGCTCCAGTCGATGAGGCTGTCGCGTTCGGCGCGCTTGTGGAAGTAGGTCCGCTCGGCCTTGTCCTGCGGTCGCCACTGTGCGGTGCCGGCTTCCAGCGCGGTGAGCGCCTCGTCCAGCGCGCCGGGGATCAGGTCGATGCCGCGCATCACCAGCTCGGTGCCGGTGTCGCCGGGCCCGATGGACATCGAGCGCTGCACCAGGATGTCGCCGGCGTCGAGCTCCTCGTTCATCCGGTGAATGGTCAGACCGATGTGCGACTCACCGCTGATCAGCGACCAGATGACCGGGGAGAAGCCGGTGCCCTTCGGCAGCAGGGAGTCGTGCAGGTTCAACGTGCCGTAGGGCGGCAGTGCGTACAGCTCGTCCGTCATCCGCGTGTACCAGCTGTTGACGACGATGACGTCGGGCTCGGAGCGCTTGACGAGGTCGATGGTCTCGTGGTCGGCCCGCATAGTCAGGTGGACCGGGATGTCGTGCGCGCGGGCGAGTTCCTCGACGGAGTCCGAGAAGATCGCCTTGTACGACTCTGTGCTGGTCGGGTGCGTGACGACCATCGGCACGTCGTGTCCCAGATCGATCAGCGCTTGCAGCGTCTTGACCCCCCACGTCTGGAAACCGAAGAAGACGACGCGCATGCCAATACCTCACTAAGTCTGATTCCGCCGGCGTGTGAAGACTTGTTCACTCACCGTTAAACAAGATCAACTTAGCTAAGTCTTGCCTAACTTTGGGGGCTACCCTCCCAGGCGATTCACAGCATCGTCGTCGACGCGAGCGCTACCAGCACAAACAGCGCGAACAGCACCACCACGCGCACCCAGTGCAACCGGTCCCAGCGGTGGGCGAGCTCCCGGCTTGTCGGCGCCTCGTCGGGGCCGGCACCCGCCCACGCCGCGACGCGGTTGTTGATCGGGACCAGCGTGGTCAGCGTCAGCACCACCACTACCGCCATCAGCACCACCGCGGCGATGGCGCCGGGCGCCGGGGCGAGTACCGCATCGGCGGCCAGCAGTGCGGCCGCGGCGGCGTACCAGAAGGGCATCACGGTGCCGAGAATCCGGCTGCCCGTCGCCCGCGCCTGCCGGTACGCGTCGTCGGGCAGCCGTTCCAGGATCGGATTGGTGAACGCGGCGACCCCGAACTCCACGCCCACGAGCGTGCCCACGACGATCACGGTGAGAATCTGCGCAATGTGCTCCATGACATCGAGCCTGGTCACTACACTGACAAATAACAAGGTACTGACAAATTAGTCAGTAGCTGGACCAAGGAGCGCGACCATGGCGGTGTCCAAGAAGGAGATCGGCGAGTGCCCGATCGATGCCGCGCTGTCGGTGATCGACGGCCGGTGGAAGGGCACCATCCTGTGGCGGCTCGCCGACGGGCCGATGCGTACCGCCGAGCTCCGGCGCAGCATCCCCGACATGACGGAGCGCATGCTCATCCGGCATCTGCACGAACTGGTGGCCGACGGCATCATCGAACGCCACGACGCGGGCACGGTGCCGCCGTGCGTGCACTATTCGATCTCTGAATACGGCAAGACGCTGGGGCCGGTGCTCGGTGCGCTGTGCGACTGGGGCCGAAAGGACATGGCGCGGCGCGCCGCTCAGGTCCGCCACAACGCGGCGGCGCCGACCAGCCCGGCATCGCCGCCGAGTTCGGCGGGCACCACCCGCAGGCCGCGCAGGAAGCTCAACCCGGCGTAGCGGGGCAACGCCGCCCGCAGCGGGCCGAACAACACCTCCCCCGCGTTCGCCACGCCGCCGCCGACCACCACCAGGTCCAGGTCGCAGACGGCCGCTGCCGACGCGATGGCGACGGCGAGCGCCTCGGCGCCACGCGAGAACGCCTGCACCGCAACCGGATTCCCGCTCCTGGCGGCCTCGGCCAGCAACTTCGCGTCGGCGTCCGCCGGGGCATCCCAGCCGTGCTCGTGCGCCCACCGGGCCAGGTGCGGGCCCGAGGCCACCGCCTCCACGCAGCCCTGGGCGCCGCAGACGCAGCGCGGACCGTCGGGATCGACGACGACGTGGCCGATGTGTCCGGCATTGCCGGTGCGGCCGAGATACGGCGCACCGCCCTGCACCAGGCCGCCGCCGATACCGGTCGACACCACCATGCCGAGCAGGAACTGCGCCCCCTGCCCGGCTCCGCGCCAGTGCTCGCCCAGGGCCAGGCAGACGACATCGCCGGCCAGCCGAACCGGCAGGCCGGTGCGCTCGACGAGTCGCCGCACCAACGGAAACTCGCGCCAGACAACGATATTGAGTGGACTGACCGTGCCCGCGACGACATCGATGGGGCCCGCACAGCCGACGCCCACGCCGCGCACGGGGCGCCGCGCGGCGGCGGCGACAGCGTTCGCCAACAACTTGTCGACCGTCGCCCATACGTGCTCGCTGTCCGCGTGTGGGGTCGGCAGCTGCTCGCGGTGCACGAGTACTCCGCCGGAGTCGACGAGGGCCGCGGCGATCTTGGTGCCACCGATGTCGAGGGCGAGGATCAGGTCTGACATCGTGCGCCGTCAGTGCCGGTGGACGTGGTCGGGCTGACGGGGGTCTCCGGGATGCTCGTAGCCGGGCGTCAGGTGCACCAACTCGGCGCGGCGGGCATCGAGCCAGTGCCGGAAGGCCCGCCGGCGCGCCGAACCCAGCAGGTGCGTGGTGATCTGCGACCGCACGTGATCCAGTTCCGGCGCGACGGTCGGCGCGGTGCACCAGCCACCGGGGCCGGGCACGGGCCGCGCGAACCGCAGGGGGTTGCGGGCGTGGTAACACCCGATCTCCTCGTCGGAGACCTGCACATCGGCGGTCACCCGGACGAACAGCGCCCGCCCCAGCGGCTGTTCGAGCGCGGCAGCGGCGATACTGCCGAGCTCCATGCGGGCGGCGGCGTCGGGCAGGAGGTCGGCTTCCGCCGGCGCGTCCTCACCGGTCACCCCGAGTTCCGCCGCTGCCACCCGCACCACCTCGTCGGCGACGAGCAGTTGCGTCAGCCAGCGCCGCAGCTGGCGGCCCTCACTACTTCCGGGCGCGGGCAACGAAGGCGCCAATGCGCTTGCCCGCAAACGGGACTCGCGCTCATCGAGGGCGCTGACCGGAATCTCCCGCCCGGCGACGGTGGCGACGCGGTTCATCGGACCCGCACCGATACCGCCGGCGTGTAGAGCACCCGGCCGGCCCCGGCGACCCGGACCAGCGCCCACCACTGCCCCGGCCCGGCCCACGCCGGCGGCGCCACGTCGAAGTCGAATGCGGCGGTGCCACCCGCCGGGACGTCGGCACCGAGCACGGCCGGCCCCAACCATTCCCACGTCCCCCACGGACTGATCAGGTGTGCTTCCAGGCTCAGTGGCGCGCCGGCGGCAGAGCCGACGACGACGCTCAGGTCGGCGTGTTCACCGGCGACGACGTCGACCGCCCGAGGTTCCTCGACCACTCTCAGCAGCGGGGCGTCGCCCGGCTCGCCGACGGTGACGACGCAGACGTCTTCGACCGTCTGCCGCCACGCCGCGGGAATCTGGTGTTGTTTGTCGCCGCCGGTGACCGCCAGCTCGACCCGCACCGGATACCGGCCGGCGGCCGCATCGGCCGGAAGTTGCAGCCGCACTTCGGTTTCCAGGTAGCCACCCGGCGGCAGCACGAAGGGCAGCTCGGCCGGGGTGACCGACCAGCCGTCGGGGCACAGCACCCGAACGCGGCCGTGCAGCGCGGCGTCGGTGCAGTCGCTGGCAGCGGTGACGCGCAGTCGCACGGGCGCACCCGGTGCGCCCGATATCTCGGTGGGGTGCACATGCGCCACCGCGGGCAGTCCGCCCAGCGGCGCCGGACCGCGATTGTGCAGCCAGTAGCGGGCGTAAACCGGTTGGGCGACTTCGGCATCCGGCGCCAGGGTGGCGTGGTCACCGTTGAGCACGTGCGGCAGGTCGAGCCGCGCCCGTACGGTGGCGATCTCGAAACCGTGCAGCCGCAGGTCTTTTCCGCCGGCGGTGACCGGTTGTTCGAGCAGGTCCAGTCGTTCGACGTCCTCGAGGTGCCGGAGCCCCGAGGTGACGCTGACCTCCGTCGGCCGCCCCGACGTCTGGACCAGACGCAGGGTGATCCCCGTCGTGGGATCGACGGGCGCACTGTGGCCCGTGGCGATCGGGTTGCCGGTGGCCTTCAGCGCAGCCAGCGTCACGTCGGACGTGGGTTCGACGCTCAGCAGTGAACCGGTGCCCGGCAATCCGCCGGCCACCGCGGGATGGTCGGTGTGCACCGCCAGCAGTGGTTGCGCGAACTCGGCGCTGCGGCGCGGAATGCCCGCGGCGCGCCAGTCGCCGTCACCGGCCGCGATGGCGTAATCGAAGGTGTGGGTCCAGTGCTGCAGCTGGAAGTTCGAGCCGTCGGGTGCGGTGCGGCGCGGTGGGTCGATCCAGGTGCCCGACGGCCAGCCGGTGCACGACCGCAGCAACGACGTGTGCAGGACGCCGTCCGGTTCGACGGCGAAACCCGGTACGCCGCGGTTCAATACGGCCACGCTGCGGGCCGCGAAGGGGCCGATGCCGGCTGCGGCGTCCTGTTCGACGGTGATCTCGGCGTCGGCGAGGTCGCCGATGAGCTCCTCGAGCCCACCGGGCCCGGCGACGATCAGCACCGGCAGCGTCCGGGCATCCTTGAGATCGGCACCGGGAATCCACCGCTGCACCAGGTCGGCGTCTGCGGGTACCCAGAGCCGGACGTTTCCCGACGCCAGGCGGCGCCGCAGTTCGGCGCCGTAGTCCGGGTCCGCTGCCGCCAATACCGCTGCGGTGAAAGCATTCTCGTCGGGGCCGCCGAGTGCGATACGGGCGTCGGGCAGGTTGGAGTCGACGGCGAGGTCGCCGTAGCGCGGCTTGTCGGCACTGCTGCAGGTGGCCGTCACGCCCGACCGGACCAGCGCGACCATCAGCTCGCGGGTGTGCGTCCCGGGATCGGCGGCGTCCGGCACCACGACTTCGGCCACCGACACCGCCCGCACGCGCTCGCCCTGCGCGTCGCGGACCCGGACCCGCACCGCCGACGACAGCCCGAACCATCCGTAAGCGGGGTTGTCCAGGGTGTACGGGTGGTCGGCCGTATCGACGGCGTCGTGCGAATCCCGTTGGTGCAGCAGCCCGAAACCGCGGCCGATCACCGCGTCGCCGACCTCGCTGACGGGCATCGCGCCCGGCACCGGGCAGGGCCAGCGCAGCCGCAACAGCTTGTCGGCGCCGGTGAACTCGTCGATCACGGTGCGGCAGTCCACGCGGTCCACGCCGTGCCACAGCGTGATGGTCTGGGTGTACCGCAGCACGTCGCCGATGCGCCCGGTGACCACCAGCCGCTCCCCCAGCGCGCTGCGGTAGGCCTGCACCGACTGGGCCGCACGTTCGGCCGAGCCCACCACCGGCCCCTTGGGCAGCAGGTGCCACGGACCTTCGTGTTCGGTCGGGTGCGCGGAATGCTCGTCGTAGACGGCGATCTCATTGCCGACCTGGCCGGCACCCATCAGCTCGACACCGTCGCGCACCAGCGACGACACCGCGCCGCCGCGGCCCGGGTCGACGGTGCAGGCGTACCGATCATTACCGATGGTGCTGCCGGACATGGGTTCCCACGAGGCCGGCTCGTGAGCGGACTGCGCCGGGCCGATCGTGTATGACCGCCACCCGAGCGACGGGACGTCGCGGGCCGGCCAGGTGACGGTGTGGCCGTCGTCTTCGATCAGGACCGGGACCGGCGCGCCGTCCGCGTCGAGGACCGGCCCTGCCAGCGGTTCGTCGAGGTGGACGGTGACGAAGTCGGTTCGGCTGTGCGCCAACGGGTTCCACACCACGATGTCGCCGTCGACGGCGCGCGACAGCAGTGCCACCGCGTTGTCGCGGGCGGTCCGGCCGAGTTCCCACGCATCGCGCCAGCCGGTGAGCAGGTCGAGGTACACCTGGTCGGATTCCGATCCGGTGATGGCGTCGTGGTGTGCGCCGTAGGCCAGTTGCACCCAGGCCTTGGCCAGGGCGGCTTGCGGATAGGTGGCACCGGTGAGCAATCCCGCGAACACCGCGAATCGTTCGGCTTCCAGCACGACGTTCTCGGCGGCTCGGTTGGCCTGCTTGGTGTCGATGTACGACACGTCCTTGCCCGTGTAGATCGGGTTCATGTCCCGTGTCTGCGGCGACGGCTGGGTGCCACTGGCTGCGAGTTCGGCACGCACGGCGGCGAAGAACTCCCGCGGCAGCGCGCACACGAAGCGGGGCCAGGTGTAGCGGGCCGCCCAGTCACGGTGAATCTCTGTGACCCATTTGTTCGGCGGGGTGTAGTCGGTACCCACCGGCAGCAGCACATTGCGGGTCAGCGCAACCTTTTTCAGCTTGGCGAACGTGGCGTAGGTGGCCGCCTCGGCCTCCTGCAGCGTTGCCCATGAGTCCATCCACCAGCCGGCGGCGTAATGCGCGGGCATGTAGTGGGTCAACAGCCCGCGGCCCGACGGTGCGATCCAGTCGAATTCACTGGCGAACTGCATGCGCTCGGGGTCGCCGTCGCGGTGCATCGGGCCCCACTGGTGATGCGGGCCGCGGGCCCACGAACTGGAGGTCAGGCCGGCGTCGGCGGCCATGCCCGGGAACTGCGGATCGTGGCCGAATACGTCGAGCTGCCAGGCCGTCGCCGGCTCGGCGCCCATGACGTCGCGCTGGAATCCGATGCCGTGCACGAAGTTCCTGATCGCCGTCTCTGGACTGGTCAGGTTGGTGTTCGGCTCGTTGTAGGTGCCGCCCATGATCTCGACGCGGCCCTCGGCGAGCAGCGCGCGCAGCTGGGCACGCTGCTCGGGGTGGGTGTCCCAGTAGGGTTTGAGGTAGTCGACCTCGGCGAGCACGAACTTGTATTCCGGCTCACGCCTTGCCATTTCGAGATGTGCGGTGACCAGCTCGAAGCCGTTGGACTGCCGGCAGCGGCCGGGTGGGTCCTCGGTCCAGACGCTGGTGTAGGCGGCCTGGGTGTTCCACCACACCGGGTCGTAGTGGAAGTGGCTGATCATGTGCATGGTCCAGCCGGGCTCGGCGACGACGAACTCGAACGGGATCTGCTCGCCGCCGATCTCGAGACGCGCGGCCCGCACCTGGCCCGGTTGTCCGCCCTGCACGACCACCGGAATCTCCACGAAGCCGGCACCGGGCTGAGCCGGGGCCTGGCCGCTCAACCCCTCTCCGGTGACCCGAATCTCGGCGACGTCAGCGCACCCGGCGTAGTCCACCCGGACGAGCTGCAGCGGTTCGTCGGCCGGGCCGACGAACAACTCGGTGGAAACTACCGCCGTCACCTGCAGGAGTCGTCCCGTCGACACCCCTGCACCATACGGCGCGCCGTCACCGATCGGGAGGCATTGCGGCACGCAACCGGTCGGCGACCACCGCGGCCGCGGCGATCACCTCGGGCGGCTCGAGGACCTCGAACCGATACCCCGGCATCGCCAGATACAACACGATGCGCTCGGGGTCGTCACCCCCGGCGGTCACCACGCAGCGGTCCGGCCCGTCCGCCACGATCTGTGCCGACGAAGCGGAAAACATCTGCGTCAGTTGGCTTTCGGATGCCTCATACCGGACCCGCGCGACGTAGCGGTACGGCGACGCCGTGATGGCCTGGCGCACGAATTCCGCCGGATCAGGGGCCGGGCGCGGGGTGAACGTCGTGCCCGCCGCGTTGACGTCGACCATCCGGTCCAGCCGCAACGTCCGCCAGTCCTGCTTGTCGCGGTCGTACGCCAGCAGGTACCAGCGGCGCCCGGTCGTGACGAGTTGATAGGGCTCGAGCCGACGCTCGGTGTTGTTGCCGCGGATGTCGGTGTAGCCGAGTCTGACGTGTTCGTGGTCCCGGCAGGCGCGGGCCAGCGTCATCAGGTCGTCGGGCGACACCGCTTCGACGGCGCTGCCGCCGGTCAGCGTCACCGTCGCATCGTGCACGGCAGACACCTGCGACCGGAGCCGCGCGGGCATGACCTGGTCGAGTTTGGACAGCGCGCGCAGCGCCGACTCACCGACGCCCGCGACGCTGCCGCCGGCCGCCAGGCGCAGACATACCGCCATCGCGACGGCCTCTTCCGGGTCGAGCAGCAGCGGCGGCAGCGCGGCGCCGGCACCCAGCTGATAGCCGCCGTCGCGGCCCTTGCTGGCGTGCACGGGATAGCCCAGGTCGCGCAACCGCTCGATGTCACGGCGCACGCTGCGCCCGGTGACGCCGAGCCGGTCGGCCAGCTCCTGGCCCGTCCACACCCGGCGTGCCTGTAACAGCCCCAGCAGTTGCAGCACGCGGCTCGTGGTTTCGGACATGACAACACTGTGCCGCATTCATAGGACAGAAACAGTCCTAATTAGATGTCAGGCTTTCCAGGTGACCGAAGAACGGACCGAAGAACTGGCCGACCAACTCGACTGGCACTGGCAACACCAGTTGCGACCCCGACTCGAGGGACTGACCGACGACGAATACTTCTGGGAGCCGGTGCCCGGCTGCTGGACGCTGCATCCCGACGGTTCCATCGACTTCAGCTATCCACCACCACAACCCGAGCCGTTCACGACCATCGCCTGGCGGCTGGCGCACGTCATCGTCGGCGTCCTGGCCATGCGGAACCATTCGCATTTCGGCGGGCCGCCGGCCGACTACGTGTCCTGGCCCTATGCCCGCGACGCCCGCACGGCGCTGGAGCAGCTCGACGCCGCCTACGCGAACTGGATCACCGGGGTCCGCGGGCTCGATGCCGCCGCGCTGGCCCGGGCGTGCGGACCGGCCGAAGGTCCCTACGCTGACTTCTCAATGGCCACCCTCGTGCTGCACATCAATCGCGAAGTCATTCACCACGGAGCGGAAATCGCCTGCATCCGTGACCTTTACACCCACACCCAGAAGGAGAACTGAACATGGCCGGACTTCCCGCACCCGCAGGCGACGAGCGTCAGACGCTCATCAACTTCCTGGCGTTCCAGCAAGACGCCTTCGCGGCCGTCGCCCACGGCCTCACCGACGAGCAGGCCCGCTCGACGCCTTCGGTCAGCGCCCTGTCGGTCGGCGCCCTCATCAAGCACGTCACCGCCGTCCAGGCCGGCTGGATCGCGCGGGCGGAGTCGGCCCCCGACTTCCCGCCGCGGGACACGCGACCGATGGCCGAGCAGATGGCCGAGCACCAGGACCAGCTCACCATGCGTGACGACGAGAAGCTCGGCGACTTGCTGGACGCTCTGCGCGTACAGAACGCCAAGACACTGCAGGCGTTCGCCGAGCTCGACCTGGACGCGCTGGTGCCGGTGCCGCACGAGGTGCCGTGGTTCCCCGCCGACGTCGACCACTGGTCGGTGCGCTGGGTGGGCATGCACATCATCGAGGAGCTGTCCCGCCACGCCGGGCACGCCGACATCATCCGCGAATCCATCGACCGCGCGACGATGTACGAGCTGCTGGCCGCCGAGGAGGAATGGCCGGAGACGGAGTTCATCAAGCGCTGGCGGCCGGCCGCCCAGTAGCTCGAGATCGACGAGATGGCTGCTCGCGGACACCCACGGGCAGCCGTTTCGTCATTCTCGGCGCAACACCAACGCCAGCGCCGCGTCGACCACCACGTCCAGATCGGTACCCAACGCACCGGACAGCCACTGCTGGGCCAGTTCGGCCATGGCGCCGGTGTACATGGCCGCCCCGACGCGTGCGGCGACCGGATCCGAATTCGGGTGCAGCCGGCCCCCTTCGGCCAGCACGGCATCGAGCAGCAGGTCCTGGGTGACCGCCCGGCGCTCAGCCAGGACCGGATTGGCGCGGGCTTCGGTGAACAGCACCCGTCCGCGCCGCGGATCGGCGGATCCGAAGCCCAGCACCGCGGCGATGCCGGCCCGGGTCCGGTCCCGCACCGAGTCGCCCGCGACGGCGATCGCGGCGTCGACCACCGTGGCCAATTCGATGCTGACCTTGTCGTAGACGGCGCCCAGCAGATCGTCGATGCCGTCGAAGCTCTCGTAGAAGTAGCGCGTGTTGAGGCCGCACTCACGGCACACCGACCGGACCGACAGTGCCGTCTCGCCGCCGGAGCCGAACAACTCGAAGGCCGCGTCGACCAGCAACCCGCGGCGCTCGGCGCGGCGGTCGTCGAGCGGAATCCCCGCCCACCTGGTCGGTGTCGACATCCCTACAGCCTAGGTCTGGTCACACCCGTCACCAAATACTATTCTGGTTACAACCGTGACCAGAAGGGGTAGACGTGTACCTGCCGCACCAGTTCATCGAGCACCAGCTTCAGCACCGGTTCGACCAGACCATCCGGCGGAACTATTTCCGCGGCATGGAGTTCGCCGGCCCCGCCGGAGACCCGGGCTGGTTCGGCCCCGGGAGCGCCGTCTGGCATGTGCACTCCCACACCGAGGCCCTGGTCTTCGGCCTGCAGTGCGCCGCATTCATCGAGCGCCTCGACCCGTCCATCTACTGGATGGGCATGCATCACTCGCGCCTGGTCCAGCGCGACGAAGACGGCACCGCCATCCCGGTCATCGACCCCAAAGGCGCGGTCGTCCGGCTCGGCCACTCCATCGCGTTCTTCATAGGCACCGCCTACGGCAGCACCGAGACCGCCGAGAACCTGGCCCGGACCGTGCGCGCCATGCACCACACCATCAAAGGCGTCCGCCCGGACGGCGCCGCCTACGACGCCGACGACCCGGACTGGCTGCGCTGGAACTACGCAACGGTCGTGTGGGGCCTGGCCACCGCGCACGAGCTCTACCACCCGAACCCGTTGCGCGGCAAGAAACTTGACCGCTACTACGGCGAGTTCATCCGCGTCGGGCACGCCCTCGGCGGCACCGACCTGCCCACCACCAAGGCCGAGACCCTGGACTGCCTGAAGTCCTATCTCCCGAAGCTGGCGCTGACCCATGGCGCCGCGATGGCCACCGGCCCGAACCTGCCGCTGCCGCAGAGCGCCGTCGACTGGGCGGTGCGGGACACCATGCCGAAGTGGGCCAAGCAGCTGCTGGGCCACACCGACCCCAACCCCATCGAGCGCACGGCCCGCCGCGCCGTCGTGTGGTCGATCATCAACGGCCTGCACGCGGCCGCCGGACCGTTCCCGGAATTCCGTCAGGCCAGGGCGCGGGTCAAGGGCGGCGTCGACCCGGAGCTGGCGCCGCACACCGTCCCGGCGTACGTGCCCGGCAGCGACCCGGTCCGCAGCCGCGCCGACATCGAGAGCGTGTTCGTCTGATCCCCGGCCACCCAATGGGAGTGACGCACGGCACACCTTTTTGGCGGTACCCGGGGTTTTGAGACACTTCACCAATGGGTTCGAAGACACCGCACCGTGAGGGCGCCCGGCTGGACCGGGTGCCGCTGCCCGTCGAAGCCGCCCGCATCGGGGCCACCGGCTGGCAGCTCGCCCGGACCGGCGTCCGCGTCGTCGGGAGTGCCTTTTCCAAGGGCAGCCTGCAGCAGAAGGTGATCAAGCAGGTCCCGAAGACGTTCTCCGATCTGGGGCCGACGTACGTCAAGCTCGGCCAGATCATCGCCTCCAGCCCCGGCGCCTTCGGCGAGCCGCTGAGCCGCGAGTTCCGCAGCCTGCTCGACCGGGTCCCGCCCGCCGACAAGGACGAGGTGCACAAGCTGCTCCGCGAAGAGCTCGGCGGCGACCCGGCGGACCTCTTCGCCACCTTCGACGACCAGCCCTTCGCTTCCGCGTCCATCGCCCAGGTGCACTACGCGACGCTGCATTCCGGAGAAGAGGTCGTCGTCAAGATCCAGCGCCCCGGCATCCGCCGGCGCGTGGCCGCCGATCTGCAGATCCTCAAGCGCGGTGCGCAGATCGCCGAGCTGGCGAAGCTGGGCCAGCGGCTGTCCGCGCAGGACGTTGTCGCCGACTTCGCCGACAACCTCGCCGAGGAACTCGACTTCCGGCTCGAGGCGCAGTCCATGGACGCCTGGGTGGCGCACATGCACGCCTCGCCGCTGGGCCGGAACATCCGGGTGGCCCAGGTCTACTGGGACCTGACCAGCGAGCGCGTGCTGACCATGGAACGCGTCGAGGGCATCCGCATCGATGACGCCGCTGCCATCCGCAAGGCCGGGTTCGACGGTGAGGAGCTGGTCAAGGCCCTGTTGTTCAGCCTTTTCGAGGGCGGCCTGAAGCACGGCCTGTTCCACGGCGACCTGCACGCCGGCAACCTCCATGTCGACAAGGACGGCAAGATCGTCTTCTTCGACTTCGGCATCATGGGCCGCATCGACCCGCGGACGCGGTGGTTGCTGCGCGAACTCGTCTACGCGCTGCTGGTCTCGAAGGATCACGCCGCGGCCGGCCGGATCGTCGTCATGATGGGCGCCGTCGGCACGGTCAAGCCAGAGGGTCAGGCGGCCAAGGACCTGGAGGCCTTCACCACGCCGCTCACCATGAAGTCGCTGGGCGACCTGTCGTACGCCGAGATCGGCAAGCAGCTGTCGGCGCTCGCCGACGCGTACGACGTCAAGCTGCCGCGCGAGCTGGTCCTGATCGGCAAGCAGTTCCTCTACGTCGAGCGGTACATGAAGCTGCTGGCGCCGCGGTGGCAGATGATGAGCGACCCCCACCTGAAGGGCTACTTCGCCAACTTCATGGTGGATATCAGCCGCGACCACAAAAATGCCGAGGAATCCGAGGACTAGGCCCATGCAGCCTGAACGAGACACCACCCCTGAGGTCCGGACCGGGTTCGCCCGCTCGGGTGACCTGGACATCGCCTACGAGGACATGGGCAACCCGGAGCATCCGGCGGTCCTGCTCATCATGGGTCTGGGTGCGCAGCTGCTGCTGTGGCGAAAAGGCTTCTGCGACAAGCTCGTCGAAAAGGGCTACCGCGTCATCCGGTTCGACAACCGCGACGTGGGCCTGTCCACCAAGATCGAGGGCAGGCACTCCGGCGCCGGACTGCTGCCGCGGATGATGCGGTCGTACGCGGGCCTGCGCAGCGAGGCCGTCTACACGCTGGAGGACATGGCCGACGACGCCGCCGCGCTGCTGGATCACCTCGAGATCGAGCAGGCACACATCGTCGGCGGGTCGATGGGCGGCATGATCGCGCAGGTCTTCGCGGCCCGCTACCAGCACCGGACCAAGACGCTCGGCGTCATCTTCTCCAGTAACAACCAGCCGCTGTTGCCGCCGCCCGGCCCGAAGCAGCTCAAGGCCATAACGACGCGGCCGCAGGACACGTCGCGCGCCGGCGTCATCGCGAACGCCGTCAACGTCGGCCGGATCATCGGCAGCCCCGGCTACCCGACGCCGCTCGACCGGGCGGAGGCCGACGCCGCCGAAAGCTACGACCGCTCCTACTACCCCGTCGGTGTCGCCCGGCACTTCGGAGCCATCCTGGGCAGCGGCAGCCTGCGGCGGTACGACGAGATGATCACCGTCCCCACGGTCGTCATCCATGGTCGGGCCGATAAACTGATGAGACCGAGCGGTGGTCGAGCAGTGGCCAAAGCGATCCGGCGCGCTCGGTTGGTGTTGTTCGACGGCATGGGTCACGACCTGCCCGAGCCCCTCTGGGACGACATCGCCGGTGAACTGGCAACCACATTTGCCGAAATTCCATAGACGTATCAGTCCGGTCACAGGTGCCGCCACGCTGGAGTAATGAACGCGGCTTCCGGTCTGGAGGCGGTTACGTTTGCTGTCCGGACTGACCGTGACGGCGCGTTACACCAACGTCAAGGAATCGGTTGGTGGCCAGGTATTGTGCGGTCACAATTGTGATTTTTAGTGACCGGCATCACCCGTGAGTGAGGAAGGTCAAGATAGGTGTTACAGATGATTCAGGATTCGACTGGGGCCAAGGACATGCGGCCGCATTTCGAAGACATCCAGGCCCACTACGACCTGTCTGACGATTTCTTCGGGCTGTTCCAGGACAACTCCCGCAAGTACAGCTGCGCCTACTTCACCGGACCCACCGTCACGATGGAAGAAGCGCAGCTGGCCAACGTCGACCAGCACCTCGAAAAGCTGGATCTCAAGCCCGGCATGACGCTGCTGGAGATCGGCTGCGGTTGGGGCCTGACCATGCAGCGCGCCATGGAGAAGTACGACGTCAACGTCATCGGCCTGACCCTGAGCAAGAACCAGCAGGCGTTCTGCACCGAGCTACTGAGCAACGCCAAGTCCGACCGTTCGCACCGGGTGCTGCTGAAGGGCTGGGAAGAGTTCCACGAGCCGGTGGACCGCATCGTGTCGATCGAAGCCTTCGAGCACTTCGGCTTCGAGCGCTACGACGACTTCTTCAAGAACTGCTACGAGATCATGCCCGCCGACGGCCGCATGACCATCCAGAGCAGCGTGAGCTACCACCCCATGGACATGGCCGCGCGCGGCAAGAAGCTGACGTTCGAGATGGCCCGGTTCATCAAGTTCATGGCGACCGACATCTTCCCCGGCGGCCGGCTGCCCAGCACCCAGATGATGATCGACCACGGCGAGAAGGCCGGCTTCAACGTCCCGGAGCCGCTGTCGCTGCGTAACCACTACATCAAGACGCTCGGCGTCTGGGCGGCCAACCTGGAGCACCACAAGGAACAGGCCATCGCGATCTCCGGCCAGGTGAACTACGACCGGTACATGAAGTATCTGACGGGTTGCCAGTACTACTTCCTCGACGAGGTCCTCGACGTCAGCCTGGTCACCTACACCAAGGAAAAGGAAGCCGCGTAGGCACTTTCGACGAGTAGCGCCCCCGACCCGAGGTCGGGGGCGCTGTTCTTTGTCGGGATCAGTTGGCCGCTGCCGACGACTTCGAACTCGAGTCGCGGTGCCGGTGTGGGCGCTTCTCGGTGACGACCGTGGCCGGGGCGGACGCGTCATCGCCCGACTTGTCCGACTTGGCGGATTTGTCGCGCGCGCCCTTCGGGTGCGAGGTCGATCCGTCATCCTTCCGGGGCCTGCTCGGCGTCTGGCCGGACGACTCCGCCGCCGCAGCGGTATCCGGCGTCTTGCCCGCCGCAGCGGTGCCCGATTCCTCGCCCGCCGCAGCCGCATCCGACGCCGCCGCGCTGTCGGCCGCGGTCGACGCGGTAGACGTGGCGTCCGCGCCGGTCCCCTTGGCGCGCTTCTTCACCTTGGTTGCCGTCGATGCGGTTCCCGTGGATTCGGTCGTACCGGATTCCGAGGTGGCCGCGGCCGCTGTCGTAACGGACGCCGCGGCAGCGGTTGCCTTCGCTGCCAACGGCGTGGCGGTCGGCAGGACTCCGCTGAGGTGCGAGCTGACCGCCGTGACCCAGGCGTTGATGGCCTTGCCCAACTGCTGGAACTCGCCCTGGATCGCCAGGCTGATCGAATTCAGCAGACTCGCCAGTGACTGGGCGATCGCCGTGACCCCGGAAACGATTCCGCCGACTGTCGAGCCGACACCGCCGGCCGCACTACTGGCGTACTCCTTGATCGCGGCCTCGATGACGGCGACTGCCAGCTTCGGCGTCCAGTCGGCGTTGTAGATGCCGAAGCCGTCCGCGCCGGCGACGCCGTCCTGCGCCGTGTAGATGAACACCGGCCCGGCATACGCGAGGTTCTGCCAGGTGTCGATCAGGTTCTTGATCAGGTCGGCCTGGGTCTGCTCGCTGACGTCGTTGGTCGACGCGCCGAACTCGCTGATCCAGATTTTGAGGTTGCCGTCACCGTACTGCTGCAGGAGCTGATAGATCGCATTCAGTTGCGTCAGAGGGGAATTCGCGACGCCGGCACCTGACGAGAAGGGCAGCGATTCCTGATACGGGTGGAACGACAACGCGTCGAAGTAGCCGGAGGCGCCGGCGGCCAGCATCTGTTTGACGAACGTGACGGGATCCAGCGTGATACTGCCGAAGCTGATGACGCTGCCGAGTGCGCCGGCCACGACGGTGGCGGTCGGGTCGACTGCCTTGATCGCCGGGTAGGCCGCCTTCAGCAGTGCGGCATAGGCAGTGGCGTCGATGGGGTCCGAGGACAGCACGTAATTCGGCTCGTTCCAGATCTCGTAGGCCGAAATGGTCGAGCCGTAACGCTTGGCCACCTCGGCCGCGAACGCCGCGTACGTGGCGGGGTCGGGTGTACCGGCACCCGTGATCGACGTCGACGAGCCCGCCCACGTCGGCGTGCTGGCGATCTCCGCCATGACGCCCATGTTCCGGGCCGCCGCGGCCTGCATGACCATGTCCATGTAGGACCAGTTGTAGGTGCCCTGTGCAGGTTCGACGAAAATCCACGGCACGAAGACTCGAATGTCCTGAACCCCGATGGACTGCAGGGTGTCGAGCGTCTGATCGATCTGCGCCTGGGTCTGTCCGTACAGCCCCGAGTCGGCGATCCCGATGGTCGACGGCGCGGACACGATTTCCGCAGTGGGCTCGATCTGGGCGGTCAGGCTCGACGGCACGCTCAGCGGCGCATATGCACAGATCAGCGCGATCGGGATCATCGCGATAATGCAGCGGAACGAACAGGCGCGGACCAATGCGCGCAGCGACCAATACATGCCAGCCTCCTCACCCCGAGCGACGACTCAGCGAATTGTCACGAGGCCGTCGATGAATGGCGGAGACATTACCGCGATTGGCGGCAACAAATCTGCAGAACCGTCAGACGAATAAACATACCTATGGTCAACAACCAGGTGGAAAGCTATTCTTCACTCACAGCCCGCTGATAGTCTTCTAACAGAATTTTCCAATAAATCGACAGAGTAGCGTTGCATAGCACACATAATTACGTGATACAGCAAATACGAATTACCGTTGCCAAAGTCACCGGTACGCGGCAGAACATACGTCCGGTACATTTTTCGGAACAGCTCGACGCGTGCCGGCGCGGCCGATACGAGAAGAGCGGAGGCGAATCATCGCGATGTGGCAGTCGGTTCTGGCGTACGCAGGCGCCTTTTCGCTCTGCACGGCCGCGGCCGCACTCGCGGTGCGGTGGATTCCGGTCGTCAACAGGTCGCTGCTGGCACTGGCCGCCGGTGCGCCTTATCTGTCCATCGGCGCCCCGGTGGGGGCCGTGCTGGCGGGTGCCGCGAGAAACTGGCCGCTGACCGTCGTCGCCATCGCGGTCACTGCCGCCGCGGCCGTCGTGCAGCTGCCCCTGTTCCGGCGCGTGAAGGCACCGTCGGGGACGGCGCTTCGGTTCCTGTCGGCGAATCTGCGCTACGGCCGGGCCGATGCCGAAACCGTGGTCCGGTACGCCGAGGAGGGCGCGGATATCGTTGCACTGCAGGAACTTACGCCCGCCGCGTTGGCACGATTGGCGGCCGCCGGGCTGGACCGAACGTTCCCACACCAGGCGCTGCGCGAGATGGACGAACCAGGCGGCGTCGGCCTCTGGAGCCGCTACCCGATCAGCGATGTGCGCGTCGACGACGGCTTCTGGCTGGGAATGCTGGCCGCCGACGTCCACCTACCCGAGGCGCCTGCCCCCACCCGGGTGCTGACCGTCCACCTGTCCGCGCCCTGGCCCGACCCGCTGCAGGGCTGGCGCGACGACCTGGCGCGACTGGCCGGCACGTTGCTGACGGCGGCCCAGGCAAGCACCGGTCCGGTGCTGCTGGCCGGTGATCTGAACGCGACTACCGACATGCGCGAGTTCCGTCGACTGCTGCGGCAGGGTTATCACGATGCCGGCATGCAGGCCGGCGCCGGTGTGGTGCGCACGCATCCATCCGACATCGTCACGCCGCCGGTCTTCGCCGTCGACCACATCCTGACGCGCGGCTATGTGGCCACCTCGCTGCAGACGCTGCAGGTGCCCGGCTCCGACCACCGGGCACTGTTGGTCCAGTTGGTCGCCGGCTGACTCAGTTCACCGGCACGTCGAGAATCGGGCGCGGCTCGGACGCCCCCGGGCCGTTGAAGTGCCACCACTCCCCCGGGTACACGCTCAGGCCGCCGGCGACCATGGCGTCGCGCAGCCGGGCCCGGTTGGCTTGTTGCGTGGCGGTGACTCCCGTCGTCGCGTAGGCCGTCGCACGCGGCGTGAAGTCGTCGAAATCGGTCCCCATGTCGACGCCGGTGATGGTCACATCCACCGACCGGCCGGACTCGTGGCTGCGCGCGAACTGGCTGGGTTTGGCGACCCAGTTGGGGTCGGGCACCGCCTGGAACATCCGGACCTGCACGTCATGTGGGCGATAGCAGTCCCAGAACGTCAGTACCTCGCCATGCGCGCGCAGAATCCGGGCGGCGGTGGCCAGCCCCGGCGCCATGGACTCGTGGATCAGGCAGCGGGCATCGGCCGGGTACAGCGGGATCCCGACGAAATTGTTCGAGGTGGCGTACCGCAGGTCGATCACCGCGTCGGGGACGACGGTCCGCACGTCGATCAATCCGGCCGCGGCGGCCTGCGGTGACACCGGCGGCGGGGCGGGCTGTGGTGCCGCCGACGCCGTGCCGACATCACTCACCGCGAGCGCCGCTCCCAACATCACCGCGAGGGTTCGCACGAACATGTGTCGAGGTTGCCAGATTCCGGCACCGGGCAACCACGGGATCGCCGGATGTCGCCTCGCGCCAAGTCGCGGCGTGCTCAGCGCCGCGGCGACGTCGGCTTCTTCGCGTTCTTGGCACCGGCCCGCCCGGCCATCGCCGGCGCGAGCTGGTCGGGCTGGTCAGCTACCGCCTGCGGTGCGGCCAGGCGGTCCATCCACATTCGCAACGTGGTGACGAGCAGCGCCGCACTCCGATCGGCATCGGCCATGCCGATGGCCTGAGAAATCGCCAATCCGCTCCCGGTGGCCACGATGGCATCGATCGCTTCGTCCAAACGCGGGTCGGCGGGATCCACACCCTCGGGTATCAGGTCCTCGACCATCACCCGGACCGAGTCCCGGAAGCGATCGATGGTTTCCATGGTCCCGGCGGTCTGCTCGGGATCTCCGAGAGTGCTCAGCAAGTACTCCGATCCCAGCACAGTGAGCGGAATGTCCGAGGACAAGCGGGACCACCAGACCGCCAGCACGCCGAACCTGGCATCCATCGAATCCGATTCACTGACAAGCATTTCCAGCAGTTTGGCGACTTCGGCGAGGTACCTCGCGCGGAGGACTTCGAGGCAGAGTGCCTCTTTGCCCGCAAAGTTGCTGTAGACGGCGCCGATGGTGCGCCCGGCGTCCGCCGCGATCGCCGCGATGGATGTGCCGTGATAGCCGTTCGCGTGAAACAGCCGCGCCGCGGAATCGAGCACCTCCTGGCGCGTTTGAGCCTGACTCTCCGCGCGTGTCAACACTTTTCGAGCCGCCATGGTGTCCTCCGCAGGTTCGCCAACCAGTCGCCGACGAGTGGCCAGACTACCGCGCCGGCCCGCCGAAAATCTGATATTGCTCCAATATCCGAATAGGGCTACTATCCGAAATGTGACATCGGCTCCACTGCGAGCAACCTGACGGTGGAGCCCGGCGCTGCACGCGGGCACGAAGCATGCCGAGCGCCGTGTCCACCTGACGAAATTGATTACAGCTCAACTCTTCTCATCGCACCCGACGCAAGGAGTCGATATGACCGAGACGCACAGCTCGACCAGCACAGCGCAGTGGTGTCGACCATGACAGTGACGGTGGTGACGGGCGCGGGCAGCGGCATCGGCCGTGCGACGGCCTTGCGGTTCGCACGCAACGGCTCCGCGGTCGTCGTGGCCGATATCAACGAACAGACCGGCCACGAAACGGTCGAGCTGATCGAGAAAGCCGGTGGCAGCGCAGCGTTCCGGCGTCTCGACGTCGCGGACCTCACCGATTGGGAGAGCTTCACCGACTGGGTCTGCGCCGAGCACGGTGTGCCGGATGTCGTGGTCAACAACGCGGGCATCCTGATCGGCGGCGGATTCCTGGAACAGACCAATGCGGACTGGCGGCGGATGATCCAGATCAACATGATGAGCCCCCTGATCGGGTCTCGGTTGTTCGTGCGGCGCATGGTCGACTCCGGCACGCGGGGTCACATCGTCAATGTGTGCTCTGTCGGGGCGTTCATGCCGACGCCCATCGCCCCCTCGTACGTAGTCGCCAAGGCCGGTGCGTGGTTCGGCACGCAGGCGCTCCGTGCCGAGTTCGGGGACAAAGGCATCGGCGTCAGCGCCATCTGCCCCGGACTGATCCGGACAAGCCTGGCCGCCAACGGAACTCGCGGTGGCGTGAACGCCGGCGACAGTGCGGACTGGTCGTCGAACCTCGCCGCCGGACATCGTCATTTCGGCCGTTCCCCGGATCGTGTCGCGGCTGCCATCGAACGCGCGGTGCGCTGGAATCTGTCCACGGTGCCGGTCGGCATCGAGGCGTGGGCCGGCTGGTACCTGTACCGGCTGTCGCCGAGCACGGCCCGCGGGCTATACGGCCTGTTCACGATGTCGATCGCCGACAAAGCTGTTGCGTTGTCCGGCAAGCTCTTCGGAGGCAAATAGTGAAGAACGTCATCATCACCGGCGCCGGCGCCGGGATCGGGCGGGAGACCGCGAAACTGTTCGCCGCCAACGGCAGTCGAGTCATCGTCGCCGACAACAACCTGCCTGCCGCGAGGGAAACCGTCGAACAGATCGTCGCCACGGGCGGCCAGGCTGCGGCCTACCAACTGGACGTCTCCAGCGATGACGAGTGGGAGACCTTCGGCGCGTGGATGTTTGCCCATTTCGGTGCTCCGCACGTCCTGATCAACAATGCGGGCGTCATGGACCTCGGCGGGTTCGTCGAGATGAGCGCCGCACAGTGGCAGCGCGAGATCGACATCGATTTGATGAGCGTCATCTACGGATCGCGGGTATTCGCGCAACAGATGATCGATGACGGAATTCGCGGCCAGATCGTGAATCTGTCGTCGGCGGCCGCGTACTTCCCGTCCGGACTCGAGCCCGCCTACGGCGTCGCGAAGTCAGCGGTCCTGATGGCCTCGCAGGCGCTGCGAGTCGAACTGCGCGGCAAAGGGATCGGTGTCACCGCCATCTGCCCTGGCGCCATCCGTACCAATCTGCTCGCCAACGGCGAACGGGCCGGACTCACCGACGAGGAACAGGCTGCGTGGCGCGAGAGCGCAGGCGGCATTCAACGCTACGCGTACACCTCGCCGCAGAAGGTGGCCCGGGCCATCGAGCGGGCGGTTCGGTGGAATTCGGCGATTGTGCCTGTCGCGCCAGAATCCTGGCTGCTCTATGGGCTGTTCCGGTTCTCGCCCAGTCTGACTCGTCAGATACTCGCGCGCGCGTCGTTCGATCGCATCGAATCGGTGATCCCCGTTGCTGGTAAAACACTCGCCCGGCTGACCGGGAAACAGGAGGTGTGGCAATGACATCCAGCCCCGAATTCGAGGTTGTCGTCATCGGTGCGGGCTTCGGCGGTATCAATGCCGGAGTCCGGCTCCGGCAGGCCGGAATCGAGAACTTCGTCATCGTCGACAAATGGGACAAGGTCGGCGGGACGTGGAACGCCAACCACTACCCCGGCGTCGCGGTCGACATCCCGTCGTTCATCTATCAGTTCAGCTATCACCAAAAAGGCGACTGGTCACGGCTGTTCGCCCCGGGACACGAAATTCAGGCGTATGCCGAGGATGTCGTCGACACCCACGGGCTGCGGTCCAAGCTGCGCCTGAACACCACGGTCACCGGGTGCCGGTTCGACGAAGCCAACGACATCTGGCACGTCAGTACCGATTCCGGTGAGCTGACTTCCCGGTTCATCATCGCGGGCATCGGCGGGCTGGAGGTGCCGAACCTGCCGGATATCGGGGGCATCGACAGCTTCGACGGGACGGTGTTGCACACCGCCGCCTGGGATCACGGTGTCGATCTGCGGGGCAAGCGGATCGGCGCGATCGGCACGGGCGCCAGTGCGCTGCAGCTGATTCCGGAGGTCGCGAAAGTCGCCTCTCACCTCACGGTGTTCCAGCGCACCCCGATCTGGGTCGCCCCCAAGCTGGATTGGCAAACCGGCCGGGTCACCAAGGCGGTGCTGGGCACCCCGTTGCTGCGCGCACCGTTGCGCGCGGTCGGACTGGCGGGTGTCGAGATCGGCATCGGTGCGGGCATGCTGCACGGGCGGCGGATGCAACCGGTCATTCGCGGCGTCGAAGCCGCGCTGAAACTCTGGATGCGCACCCAGGTCAAGGATCCGGTGACCCGGGAGAAGCTCACCCCGAAGTACCTGCTGGGCTGCAAGCGGCCGTCGATGCACAACGAGTACTTCAAGACCTACAACCTGCCGCATGTCGATCTCGTGACCGACCCGATCGAGAAGGTCACCCCCGATGCGGTGGTCACCGAGGACGGCGCGACGCACGACATCGATGTGCTGGTGTGCGCCACCGGATTCAAGGTCATGGCCAAGGGCAGCACCCCGCCGTTCCCGACCCTGGGCCGTGGCGGGGTGGACCTCAACGAGTTCTGGGAAGCCAACCGCTACCAGGCGTACCAAGGCGTCTCCGCGCCGAAGTTCCCCAACGCCTTCCTCGTCATCGGGCCGTACGCCTATGCGCCGGGCTCGTATCTGGTGTTGATCGAGTCGACCGGGGATCATGCCGTGCGCGTGATCACCGAGGCACGGCAACGTGGAGCCACTCGCGTGGAGGTCAAACAGGAGCCGCACGACCGCTTCTTCGCCGACATGCAGAATCGCGTCGCCGGCACGCCTTTGATGACCTCGGCGTGCGGCGGCTCCAACACCTACTACCTCAATCATCACGGCGATGCCGCGGCATTCCGTCCGACCACGGTGCTGGAAATGCGCTGGGCCAACAAGCATTTCCCACTGTCGGACTACCGGTTCACCCGCAATACCATGCCGTCACCCGAAAGCGTGACCGTATGAGTACGACACCGCAGTTCGCGGTTGCCGTCATCGGGGCAGGGCCCGGCGGGATCGCCGCAGGGGTGAAGCTCCGCAAGGCCGGAATCGATGACTTCGTCATCCTCGAGCGCGCCGACGATGTCGGCGGCAGCTGGCACGAGAACCACTACCCCGGTCTGGGTGTGGACATCCCGACCATCGCGTACCAGTACTCGTTCGCCCGCAACGCGAACTGGGATCGATTCTTCGCCAAAGGCGCGGAAGTCAAGCAGTACCACGTTGACGTCGCCCGGAAATACGGGCTGTATCCGCGAATCCGGTTCAACACCAATATCGAGAGGGAGGAGTGGGATGACACCGGCAGCTTCTGGAAGCTGCACGCCGCCGACGGATCCGTGCTCACCGCGCGGTTCGTGATCAGCGCGGTCGGTGCGTTCGTCCGGCCCAAGGACGACGTCGGGATTGCCGGCGCCAAATCGTTCAAGGGCAAGGTGCAACGGCCGACCGATTGGGACCACGGCTACGACATGACCGGCAGGGCCGTCGGCATCATCGGCACGGGAGCCAGTGCGGTGCAGATCATTCCGGCCATCGCGCCGCAGGTCGGTCACCTCACGGTGTTCCAGCGCACCCCGGTGTGGTCGATTCCCAAGCCGGACTTCCAGGTTCCCCTGGCGATGAAGAAACTGTTGGCTGTCCCCGGTGTGCAGGCCACGATCCACGGCGGCGTCCTCGTCGTGGTCGACCTGGTTCTTCGCGGGGCGCTGCGGACCTCGCCCGCGACGCTGGACCGCGTCGACGCGTGGTGCATCCGCGGCTACGGCAGATTCGTGGCCAGGACGGTGCACGACCCGGGGACGAGCGCCAAGCTGACGCCGAATTTCGGTCTGCTCGCCAAGCGGCCGACCATGTCCAACGGCTACCTGCAGGCCTACAACCGGTCGAACGTTTCGCTGATCACCGACCCGATCGAGAAGATCACGCCGACCGGCGTCCGCACGAGAGACGGAGTGCACCACAAATTCGACGTGCTGATCCTGGCCACCGGCTACGAGGTCTTCTCCGATCCGGAAACGTATCGTCCGGGAACGGTGCTGGGCCGCAACGGTTTCGACCTCGCCAAGTTCTACAACGAAGCAGGACTGCAGGCGTACGAGAGTGTCGCCGTGCCGGGGCTACCCAATCGATGGACGCTGTGCGGCCCGTACTCGTGGACCGGGTCGGGCTGGCATGCATTCGTCGAGATGACCGCAGACCACGCCATCCGCGCGATCACCGAAACCCGGCGGCGCAACGCGCAGATTTGCGAGGTACGCAAAGACGTCGCCGATGCCTACCACCGCAAGGTCTACCGACGTGCCGGGCTGCTGCGCTATTACCTGGCTGACCTCAACGGGCATGTGCCGACCTACTACCGCAATTCGCAGGGCGACACCACGTACATCCGGCCCTCGGGCTTCTTCGAAGCGAGCCGCGGCAACCGCAAGTTCCCGCTCGACGACTACCGCTACGAAATCCCCGCCACGATGGAGAGTGTCCACGCATGAGCGCAATCGATTGCGTGACCATCGAACTGCCCAGCTGCGCGAGCCTGCCGCTGCGCATCGCCGATGTGTTGGGCCGCAGGACGATACGGCCGTCACTCGACGCGATCGCCCGGCTGGCCTGGCGCGGTCCACTGCGCGGCACACCCGCGTTCCGCATCGCGGGCCTCGCCGACCTCGTCACCATTCCGCTACGGGCGCCCCGTGGCACCCGGCGCCGCGCGCTGCGCTTCACCGGATTCCGCGCGGAATGGCTGTGGCACAAGACGATCGCGGGACCGGATGAGGTCGCAGGCGGCGCGATCCTGTACTTCCACGGTGGTGGCTTCGTCACCGGCGGACTGCACAGCCACCGCCGGATCGCGGGACGCATCACCCGCGCCGCGGGCGTCCCGCTGCTCAATGTCGACTACCGGCAGCTGCCGGTGGCGCACATCACGGAAACCGTCGCCGACGCGCTCCACGCCTACGAGCACCTCCTCGAGCTGGGCTTCGCCCCCGAAAAGATCGTGTTCGCAGGTGATTCCGCCGGCGGTGGCCTGGCCTTCGCCACAGCACTGGCCGCACGTGAGCGCCGGCTGCCGTTGCCGGGCGGTATCGCCGCCATCGCGCCGTGGGCCGATCTCGATCCGGCCCGCAGGCACGCTCACCCCAACGATCGCAAGGACGCCGTGCTGTCGGCCTTCACGCTGTCGGTCCCGGCCCTCGTCGGTTTCGCGGGCGGCGGTGATCTGGATCCGCTGTGGTCTCCGGTCAACCACGACTTCACCGGGCTCCCACCGGTTTTCATCCAGGTCGGCTCCACCGAAGTGCTCCTCGCCGACGCCGAACAGCTGGCTCAGCGCTGCCGCGCGGCGGCCGTGCCCTGCACCGTGCAGATCTGGGACCGCGCATTGCACGTCTTCCAGGCCGGCGCCGACATCCTCCCGGACGCCCGGTCCGCCATAGCGGACATGGGCCGCACCATCCGCGCGTTCGTCGACGCCGCTGGGGTACGTCTGCCCGCTGATCACTCCACGGCGGCATGACGCGGCGACAGCCTGCTCCGTGAACGACCGAACAGAAGGGAATCCCGGTGCCTCGACACCCGCTTCTTCGGCGGCGTGTACCGCGGACTGCGCACCATCCACTGGTACGTCTGACAAAGAACCCCCGTACGACCGGAGTCGTACGGGGGTTCTTCGTCAGAGCTGTTGTGGCTAGGCCTCTTCGGTGAAGTTCCGGGTGACGCCCGGGTCGACCGGGATACCCGGGCCGGTGGTCGTCGAGACGGTGACCTTCTTCAGGTAACGGCCCTTCGACGACGACGGCTTGGCGCGCAGCACCTCGTCCAGCGCGGCACCGTAGTTCTCGGCCAGCTTGACCTCGTCGAACGAGGCCTTGCCGATGATCAGGTGCAGGTTGGCCTGCTTGTCGACGCGGAAGTTGATCTTGCCGCCCTTGATGTCGGACACGGCCTTGGCCACGTCCGGGGTGACCGTACCGGTCTTCGGGTTCGGCATCAGACCACGCGGGCCGAGGACGCGGGCGATCTTACCGACCTTGGCCATCTGGTCCGGCGTCGCGATCGCGGCGTCGAAGTCGGTCCACCCACCCTGGATACGCTCGATCAGGTCATCGCTACCGACGGCATCGGCGCCGGCGGCCACAGCGGCCTCGGCTTTCTCACCAACCGCGAACACCACTACGCGGGCGGTCTTACCGGTGCCGTGCGGCAGGTTGACGGTGCCACGCACCATCTGGTCTGCCTTACGAGGATCGACACCCAGCCGGATCGCAACCTCGACGGTCGCATCCTGCTTCTTCGAGGACGTCTCCTTGGCCAACTTGACGGCCTGGAGCGGGGTGTACAGGTTGTCGCGGTCCACCTTCTCGGCAGCTTCGCGGTATGCCTTGCTGTTCTTGCTCATTCAAATCTCCAGTTCAGAGGTCGCGGTTAGCGGGCCGAAGCGGGCCCTCCCGCGGTATTGCTTGTGTCGAGTTATTCGACTGCGGTCTGGTCGATCCGCAAGCTACTCGACAGTGATACCCATCGAGCGCGCGGTGCCGGCGATGATCTTGGCAGCGGCGTCGATGTCGTTCGCGTTGAGGTCTTCCTTCTTGGTCTCGGCGATTTCGCGGACCTGGTCCCAGCTGATCTTGGCGACCTTGGTCTTGTGCGGCTCGGCCGAACCCTTCTGGATACCCGCAGCCTTGAGCAGCAGCCGGGCGGCCGGCGGGGTCTTCAGGACGAACGTGAACGTACGGTCCTCGTAGACGCTGATCTCGACGGGGATGACGTTTCCGCGCTGGCTTTCTGTCGCGGCGTTGTACGCCTTGCAGAACTCCATGATGTTGACGCCGTGCTGGCCGAGCGCCGGACCCACGGGCGGGGCGGGGTTGGCCGCGCCGGCCTGGATCTGAAGCTTGATCAGCCCGACGACCTTCTTCTTCTTCGGGGCCATTGGTGTGGTGTTCCTTTCTAGGTAGTCGCGGCGCGACTACGTTCCTGCTAACCGAGAGCCGAAGCTCGCGATTAAATCTTGCTGACCTGCGTGAAGGTCAATTCGACCGGCGTCTCGCGTCCGAAGATGGACACCAGCACCTTGAGCTTCTGCTGCTCGGCGTTGACCTCGCTGATCGACGCGGGCAGCGTGGCGAACGGGCCGTCCATGACGGTGACGGACTCGCCGACCTCGAAGTCGACCAGGATTTCCGGACGCGCCAGGGTGGCTTCGCTGTCGGCACCCGACGCGGCGGCAGCCGCCGTCGCCTTGGCGGGCTTCTTCGCGGCGCCCTGCGGCAGCAGGAACTTCACGACGTCGTCGAGCGACAGCGCCGACGGCTTCGAGGTCGCACCGACGAACCCGGTAACCCCCGGGGTGTTGCGCACGGCGCCCCACGACTCGTCGTTCAGGTCCATGCGCACCAGGATGTAGCCCGGCAGCACCTTGCGGTTGACCTGCTTGCGCTGGCCGTTCTTGATCTCGGTGACCTCTTCGGTCGGCACCTCGACCTGGAAGATGTAGTCGCCGACGTCCAGGTTCTGCACGCGGGTCTCGAGGTTGGCCTTCACCTTGTTCTCGTACCCGGCGTACGAGTGGATGACGTACCACTCGCCTGCCTGACGACGCAGCTGCTTCTTCAGCGCGACCGCGGGATCCTCGTCCTCGGGCTCCTCGGCGGCGGCTTCCACCGTCTCGTCGACGACCACGTCGGCCGCCTCGGGCGCTTCTTCAGCGTCGGCCGAGTCGGTGTCCACGGTCTCGTCAGCGTCCACGGTCTCTTCCGAGGTCTCCACCGACTCGACTGCCTCGGCGGTCACGTCGGACTCGTCCGAAGGTGTCTCGCCATCGAAAGTCACGGTAGTCAGTCCTCTCTTACGTTCTTGGGCTCGTCCCGGCGGGCGCTCGGCGTCAGCCGAACACCCACATGACGAGCTTGGCGAGACCGAGGTCGACCCCACCGATCAGCGCCACCATGAAGACCAGGAACACGAGCACGACGGTCGTGTAACCGATCATCTGCTTGCGGTTCGGCCAGATGACCTTGCGCAGCTCGGCGACGACCTGCTTGAGGTAGTTCCAGACGAACACGAACGGGTTCCGCGTGGGACCCGTCTTCTTGGACTTTTCAGCCTTCTTCGGCTTGGACTTCTTGCCGGCGTCGGCCGCGCTGTCGTCGGCGTCGGAGTCCGTGTCGCCGGTCTCGACGTCCGATTCGGACTCGTCGACCTCGACGGCCCGCCGGGCCCGCTTTCCGGTCGGACGCGCGGGGCGCGTCACAACTGCGGTCTGGCCCTGCGACTCGCTCTCGCCCGCGTCGGTGCCCGCATCAGTACCGGCGCCTGCGGAGCCGGCACTATCGCGCTCGTCGCTCACCGCATGCCTTTCGTCTGTTCCAGGTGGTCACATTTCCAGTGTCCACATCGGTATTCAGTTGAGCAGGGGCGACAGGACTTGAACCTGCAACCTGCGGTTTTGGAGACCGCTGCTCTGCCAATTGAGCTACGCCCCTTCAGTACCGACCAGGTCGGTGCTTCCGGTTGGGTCCTCACACAATTCGCGCGCTCCCCGATCGGTCGATCTGTAACCGACGGACAGCGCGCTTAAAAGGGTGGATCCCCGAGGACCGAGTGTACATCGGCCCCAGTCTGAGTTACTAATCCGCTCCGGCGGCCGAGCGCAGCACCTGGCCGGTCTCGCGGTCGTAGCGCACCGACACCGAGTTGTCGCCCTCGTGGCCCATCAGAGTGGTGAAGGCCTCCATGATGAGGCCACCGTCGTCATCGGTGAGGGTGTTGCGGGTGACGACGATGTCGGCGTTGAAGCGGTTGTCCACCGACATGACTTCAAGTTCGGCGTGCAGCCGGTCGCCCACCTTGATCGGGCGGCGGTAGACGAATTTCTGGTCCACCTGGATGATCTGCATCGTCTCGATGCCGACGTCGACATTGCGGAAGAAGTCCTGCTGCACCAGGTTCGCCACGATCGAGACGAACGTCGGGCCGGCGACCAGGCTGTCGTGACCCAGTTCCGCGGCGGCAGCCTCATCGATGGATGCCGGATCGTCGGACTTCACCGACTTGGCGAACTGCTTGACCTGTTCGCGGCCCACCACGAATACCTCGGGGTACTTGTAGACCATCCCGAGGATGTTTGCTTTCAAAGCCATGTCAGGCCAACTTCGCGGTCGCGACGGCGCGGCCGAAGATTTTCTTCCCGCCGGTGGTGGCCGAAAGCGCGATGGTGACCGACTTGGACTCCTCGTCGACCGACTTCACGCGGCCGGTGAAGACCAGCTCGGCGCCGACGCCGTCGTTGGGGACCGGGACCACCGCTGTGAAGCGGACGTTGTACTCGGTGACGGCAGCCGGATCGCCGACCCAGGAGGTGATGTAGCCGCCGCCCAGACCCATGGTCAGCATGCCGTGCGCGATGGCGGTATCGAGGCCGACCTGCTTGGCGATCTCGTCGTCCCAGTGGATCGGGTTCAGGTCGCCGGAAACGCCGGCGTAGTTGACCAGGTCCTGCCGGGTCAGCTTGATGATCTTCTCGGGCAGCTCGTCGCCGACCTTGACCGAACTGAACTCACGAAGTGCCATCTGAGAATCCCTTATCTCCGTCGTCGCCCGACCGACCCGCCAGGGTCGTGTAGGCCTCCTGCACAACCTCACCACGATCGTTGGTGATGATGTTCTTGGTCACGATGATGTCGGTGCCGTGCGCCTGACGAAACGAGTCGACGTACACGTCGTAGAACAGCTTGTCCCCCGCCTTGATCGGCTGCAGGAAATTCAGCGACTGGTCGATGTGAACGATCTTGGCGTCGGAAATGGCGATGCCGGCGTCCTGGAACATCGCCAGCTGCGCCTGATAACCGAAAATGCTGATGAACGTCAGCGGCGCCAGCAGCGCGTCATGCCCGAGTTCGGCGGCCGCCGACTCCTGGTGGAAGCACGCGTCGTCGTTCTGAACGGCGATCGCGTGCTCACGGATCTTCTCGCGACCCACCTCATAGCACTCGGGATGCCGGTAGTGGTACCCGACAAGTTCCGCCAGACCCACGACGAGTGGCTAACGCGACTCTTTGTGCGGCTGGTGCGTACCGCAGTTCGGGCAGAACTTCTTGATCTCAAGACGATCCGGGTCGTTGCGACGGTTCTTCTTGGTGATGTAGTTACGGTGCTTGCACACCTCGCAGGCCAAGGTGATCTTCGGCCGTACGTCGGTACTCGACGCCACGTCTCTGCCTCTTTCGCTTCGAATCTCTGTTGTGCTGGTAGCGGTGGGGAGGCTCGATCTCCCGACCTCACGATTATGAGTCGTGCGCTCTAACCAGCTGAGCTACACCGCCCCGACAGACACAGGCGGCGCAGCGGCGGATTTTTACTTCCGTCGCTCCGCTCGCCATATGTCCACCGAGCCCCCTAACGGAATCGAACCGTTGACCTTTTCCTTACCATGGAAACGCTCTGCCGACTGAGCTAAGGGGGCCTGACCCTCGGTTTGGAACTGCCGGTTACGACCGTCTACCCCGTGGGCCTTAAAGAGGTTACCGTCTCGCTGTTTCACCTGCCAAAACGGCAGCTCAACCACACTAATTCGGCTCGTTCGGACGGGCCTGCCGCGGGTTTGCTCCTGGTTTCTCGCCGCCTGTGCCGCGACATGTCGCGATGTCGCCGACAAGCCCGGCCAGCCGGCGACCCGAAATCAGGTGGCGAAAATCCGTGGCTTCAATCACGCCACACTTCGTCACGCGCCGGTTGAAGCCATGTACTTCTGCAGCGTTGAAACAGTCCCTGAGCTCAATCGCCCGCCCGACCCAGACGTACTGATTGAGCTCAGGTACTGCTAGGCCGCCCGCCACCCACGGCAGTACAAGGCTGCCGCCACCCGGGCTAGGACGTCATCGTCGGTGTCCTCCTTGATCACCTTGATAACGATCCAGTTCAGCGCTTCCAGCTTGCGCAACGCCTTCAGATCGCGGACGTACTGCTCGCGATCGGTCTGGTGGTGACCTCCGTCGTATTGCACCCCGACCAGAAGGTGCTTCCAGCCCATGTCGAACTTGGTGATCAAGCGGTTGCCGTCATAAACCGGGATCTGGGTCTCGGTCGGGCGCATACCCGCGTCGGTGAGGAGCAGACGCAGCCACGTCTCTGGCGGCGACTCGGCCCCGTCGTCGCTCAGCTCAAGCGCCTGGCTGAGCTGCGCGAGACCGCGCGCCCACGGATACCGCGCAGCGATCGGCTGAACATCACGCAAGCTGACCCTGCCCACCCACAGCAATGCGTCGATCCGCGCGACCGCCTCATCGCGATCGAGGTGCCGACCCAGGTCGAAGATCGTTCGCGCCGGCGTGGTGACCGGAATGCCGTCATAGGTGGTGACCTCGTCCGCCTTGTACGCCTCGTTCCGGGCGATCAAGCCCTTCGGCGGGTGACCATTCGTCCACAGCATCTCGATCGGGACGTCGTCGTCGACGTATTTCGCCCAGTGCAGCGCCGACGCCGCCACGCCGGCGACGACGCCGCGCCGGCCCGACCACAACCATGCACCGCGCGCACGGTCCCGGACGGTGGGCTCGGCCGGTCCGTATACGTCCGGGAACATGCGCCGGTAGTGCCGCCGCAAGTCGTTGCGGGTGACCATCCCCGCGGCCAGTGCCTCGCTGCCGATGAAAACCCCCATGGCGCGATGTTGTCGGCACTGGCCGACACCGCCGTGCCCGAACCGCGCCGCCGAGTTCGCGCTGTGGATGAAAGCCGCACTGTGGATTGCCCGGCGGGCGCGAAATCCCTCGCTTCAATGAGCACGCGTTCCAGCGCCGCTGATTGACGTCAGGTACGTCCTGAGCCCGAAATCGATGCGTGGCTTCAACCGGCGCGTGATCGGCGCCGCGAGATTGCAGCCATGCACTTCAACGCGGGCCGACCACCCTCCTAGGCTGTCGGCATGCCTGATGACCGCCTGTATTTCCGCCAGTTGCTCGCCGGCCGCGACTTCGCGGCGACCGACCCGATCGCGGCGCAGATGCGCAACTTCGCCTACCTCATCGGTGACCGGGAGACCGGCGACTGCGTGGTGGTCGACCCGGCCTACGCCGCGGGCGATCTGGTCGACGTCCTCGAGGGCGACGGCATGCACCTGTCCGGCGTGCTCGTCACCCACCACCACCCCGACCATGTCGGCGGCTCGATGATGGGCTTCGAGCTCAAGGGCCTGGCCGAGCTGCTGGAGCGGGTCAGTGTGCCGGTGCACGTCAACGCCCATGAGGCGGACTGGGTATCCCGGGTCACGGGCATCGCGCCATCGGAGCTGACGTCCCACCAGCACGGTGACGTCGTGCAGGTCGGGTCCGTGCCGATCGAGCTGCTGCACACCCCCGGACACACGCCCGGCAGCCAGTGCTTCCTGCTCGACGGCCGATTGGTGGCCGGCGACACGCTGTTCCTGGAGGGCTGTGGCCGCACCGATTTCCCGGGCGGGAACGTCGACGACATGTTCCGCAGCCTGCAGGCGCTGGCCGCCTTGCCCGGTGACCCGACGGTCTTCCCCGGGCACTGGTATTCGGCCGAACCCAGCGCGCCGCTCGACGACGTCCGTCGCACCAACTACGTCTACCGGGCGCGTGACCTGGATCAGTGGCGCATGCTCATGGGCGGGTAGCGGCGCAGCTACCTTTCGCTCTCCGTTGTACAAGTCAACCAGCGAATATTAGTCTCAGTGTCGGATAAAACCGATCGGTGACTTGACGACTGGATGGCGCGGTGGACTGGATATCTCAACGCTGGGACGACCTGACAGGTCTGGGATCAGGCAGCTGGCTGGCCATCGCGGCGTGGGCCGCCCTGGCGTTCGGCATCGTCGTACTGATCGCGGTGAATCGCCAGCTCTCCAAGAATCGCCAGCTCAAACAGGATCAGGTCCGCCCACAGGTGACCATGTTCATGGAGCCGCACGCGTCGGACTGGCATCTGATCGAGCTGGTGGTCCGCAACTTCGGGCAGACGGCGGCGCACAACATCTCTTTCGATTTCACCAATCATCCGACGGTCGCCATCTACGAGGATTCCGACCACGACGGCGAACTCGACGTCACCGAGCTGCGACTGCCCAGCGAACTCTCGATCCTGGCTCCGGGGCAGGAGTGGCGAACCATCTGGGACTCGGCGATCAGCCGTGAGGAGCTGGGCGGGTCCATCCGCTCCCGGTTCGAGGGGACGCTCACCTACTACGACATGCCGGCGCCTGCGCAGGGCAAGAAGTCGCGGTTCGGGCGCAAGCCCCGAGAGTTCGAGTCGAAGGCGGTGCTCGACTGGGCCGCGCTGCAGCCGGTGCAGCGGTTGGAGCTGATGACGACGCACGACCTCGCCAAGCGCGAGAAGCAGAAGCTCGAGCTGCTGCGCAGCGTGCTGACGTACTTCCATTACGCCTCCAAGGAGACGCAGCCCGAGGTCTTCCGCGCCGAGATCGACCGGATGAACCGGGCGGTCCGGGAGACGCAGGACCGGTGGCGCAGCCGCGCCGCCGACGAGACCACCGAACTGGAAATCCAGTGGTTCGACGACGGCCCGAAGGGCCGGCACCGCAACGCCGTCCACTGACTGGGCAAATCCAGCTGGGCTACCGCCGAGTAACATCAGCGCGAATCTGTTCCCAACGCAGGGAGAGCCCATGAGCACCGTCACCTACGTCGTGACCGATGCGGTTGCCACGATCACGCTGGACGACGGCAAGGTCAACGTCCTGAGCCCGACGATGCAGCAGAACATCCACGCCGCGCTGGACCAGGCCGAGCAGGCCGACGACGTGAAGGCCGTCGTTTTGGCCGGCAACAACCGGGTGCTCAGCGCCGGGTTCGACCTCGCCATCTTCGGCTCCGGGGACGCGGCGGCCGGGTTCGCCATGCTGCGCGGCGGCATCGAGCTGATGGACCGGATCCTGCGCTTCCCCGTCCCCGTGGTGGTCGCCGCCACCGGACCGGCCGTCGCCGGCGGATCGTTCCTGCTGTGCTCGGGCGACCACCGCATCGGTTCCGAGAAGACCCGCTGCCAGGCCAACGAGGTGGCCATCGGTATGACGGTGCCGCAGTCCTGCATCGAAATCCTGCGGATGCGGCTGACCAATTCGGCCTTCCAGCGGGCGGTCGGCCTGGCCGCGACGTTCACCGGTGAAGAGGCGCGCGCCGGCGGCTGGCTCGACGAGGTCGTGGCGCCGGAGGACGTGCTGAGCCGCGCTCAGGAGGTGGCCGCCGGATTCGCCGCGACGCTGCACACCCAGCACCACCTGGCCAGCAAGCTCAAGGCGCGCGCCGCCGGGCTGGCCGCGATCCAGGCCGGCATCGACGGCCTGGCCGCCGAGTTCGGCGGGTAACGCCACACATCGACGACGCTGTCGGTCCCCCGACCTAGGGTGGTCCGATGGCGCTACACCTGCACCGAGCCGAAGACACCGGCGCGCTGGCCGCCGGGCTGGGTGCGCTGCTCGCCGAACCGCTGGCCGACCCGTTCGCGGCCGAGCTGGTGCTGGTGTCCGCGCGTGGGATGGAACGCTGGCTCAGCCAACAGCTGTCCCATGTGCTCGGCACCGGCACGGCGCGCGACGGCGTATGCGCGGGCATCGAGTTCCGCTCCCCCACATCGCTTCTGGCCGAGATCACGGGCACTGTGGACGACAATCCGTGGGAGCCCGACGCCCTGGTGTGGCCGCTGCTGGAAGTGCTCGACGAGCTGGGCGCAGACACCCCCTGGGCGGGCACCCTCGCCGCGCACCTCGGCTACACCGCGCTGGGCAACCCAGAGGAAACCCAGCTGCGACAGGGCCGTCGATACGCGGTGGCCCGGCGGCTGGCGGGCCTGTTCGACACCTACGCCAAAGCCCGGCCGGCGATGCTCGCCGACTGGCTGGCGGGCGGCAGCTCCGACGGCGCGGGCGGCCGGCTGGACGACGACCTGCGCTGGCAACCGCACCTGTGGCGAGCGACGGCCGAACGCATCGGCGCCGATCCCCCTCCTGTTCGGCAAGCGAAAACCGTTGCCCGGCTGATCGATTCGCCGTCGGAACTGCCGCCGCGGCTGTCCCTGTTCGGCCATACCCGGTTGCCTGCGGGAGATCTCGAATTGCTCGGCGCGCTGGCCACCCACCACGATCTGCACCTGTGGCTGCCACATCCCAGCGACCCGCTGTGGCGGGCGCTGGCCGACCTGCGCGGTCAGGAGCCCCGGCGCGTCGACACCAGCCGGCTGCGGGTGGGGCACCCGCTGCTGCAGACCCTCGGCCGTGATCTGCGGGAGCTGCAACGCGGCCTGCCCGCCGCGCAGACCGATCAGTTCCATCCCCGCACCGGGTTCCCGGACACGCTGCTGGGCCGGCTGCAGTCCGACATCTCGGCCGACGAGGTACGGCCCGGTCGGCGGCAGCTCGCGAAGGCCGACCGGTCCGTGCAGATCCATCGCTGTCACGGCGCGGCCCGGCAGATCGATGTCCTGCGGGATGTGCTGCTGGGCCTGCTCGACGACGACGAAACGCTGCAGCCGCGCGACATCCTGGTGATGTGCCCCGACATCGAAACCTACGCGCCACTGATCACCGCCGCGTTCGGTTCGGGTGAACATGCCGATCTCGGCCATCCGGCCCAGAGCCTGCGGGTCCGGTTGGCGGACCGCGCGCTGACCCAGACCAATCCCCTGCTCGGGGTGCTGGCCGAACTGCTCGACATCGCCGACGGCCGGGCCACCGTCAGTGCGGTGCTGAGCCTGGCGCACAGCGAGCCGGTACGCCGGCGCTTCGCGTGGGGCGACGACGATCTGGTGGACCTCACGGAATGGGTTGGCGCAGCCGGCATCCGGTGGGGTTTCGACGCCGCGCACCGCAGCCCCTACGCGCTGCAGCGGTACCCGCAGAACACCTGGCAGTTCGGGGTCGACCGGCTGCTCGTCGGCGCCGCGATGTCCGACGATTCGCAGGACTGGCTGGGCACCGCGTTGCCGCTCGACGACGTCGACTCGAACCGCGTGGAACTGGCCGGCCGGCTGGCCGAGTACGTGCAGCGGTTGTGCGGCGTCGTCGACCGGCTCACCGGCGCGCAACCGCTGGAGAGCTGGGTCGAAGTGCTGCGCGAGGGCATCGCTCAGCTCACGCGGGTCGGTCCCGACGAGCAGTGGCAGCAGGCGCAACTGGACCGTGAACTGGCGAAAGTGTTGGTGCACGCGGGCTCTCGGTCCGGCACGACGCTGCGGCTGCCCGACGTGCGGTCCCTGCTGCAGCGGCAACTGGCCGGCCGTCCCACCCGCGCCAACTTCCGCACCGGCACGCTGACGGTGTGCACCATGGTCCCGATGCGCTCGGTGCCGCACCGCGTGGTGTGCCTGGTCGGCCTCGACGACGGCGTGTTTCCGCGCACCAACATCGCCGACGGCGACGACGTCCTGGCCCGTCGTCCGCTCACGGGTGAACGCGACATCCGTTCGGAGGACCGGCAGTTGCTGCTCGATGCCATCTGCTCGGCCACCGACACCCTGGTCATCACCTACACCGGCACCGACGAGCACTCCGGTGAGCACCGGCCGCCCGCGGTCCCGGTGCAGGAGCTGCTCGACGCGCTGGATCGGACCACGACCGAACCGGTCCGGGACCGCATCGTGGCCGATCACCCGTTGCAGCCCTTCGATATTCGCACCGTCGCGCGCGACCGGCTGGTCCCCGACCGGCCGTTCACCTATGACCCGGCAGCGCTCCGCGGGGCCAGGACCGTCCTCGGCGAGCGCCGGCCGAAGCCACGGCTCATCGACGCACCGCTGGACGAATCACCGTGCGGTGATGTCGAACTCGCCGAACTGCTGAGGTTCTTCGCGAACCCGGTGAGGGGGTTCTTCCGGGCGCTGGACTACACGCTGCCGTGGGACGCCGACGAATTGTCCGATGCCATCCCCGTCGCCATCGACGGACTCGGCAAGTGGGCGGTCGGGGAACGCATGCTGGGCGACCTGAATATCGGCCGCGATCCGGACTTCGTCATCGGCGCGGAGTGGCGGCGCGGCACGTTGCCGCCGGGCCGGTTCGGCTGGCGTCAGGCCAACGAAATCCGCGGTGAGGCCATCGAACTGGCGACCGCCGCGCGGTCGTTGCAGCGCGGCGAGGCGAGCGCGCTGGACATCAGTGTCGACATCGGCGGCGACCTGGGCATGGGCCGCCGGCTCACCGGGACCGTCGCTCCGCTGTGGCAGGACCGCACCGTGACGGTCACCTATTCGAAGCTCGGCGCCAAACACCGGCTGCAGGCCTGGGTCACCCTGGTGGCGCTGGCGGCGGGTGCACCGGAGCGCGAGTGGGAGGCATATTGCATCGGCCGCGGCCCGCGCGGCGGTGTGCACGCCATGGGGTATCAGCCTCCCGAGCAACCGCTTTCGGTGTTGCGCGACCTGGTTGCGATCTACGACGCGGGCCGCCGCGAACCGCTGCCCCTGCCCTTGAAGACATCGCTGGAATGGGCGCGGGCACGCCAATTCGACGATCCGGTGCCGGAGCGGGGCGCCGAGTCGGAGTGGCGGTTCGAGAAGGAGGGCGCCGAGCACGTGGAGGTCTGGGGTCCGGCCGCGCCGTTGCAGGTGCTGCTCGATGCACCGCGGCCCGACGAGGTCGCCGTCCGGGGCGAGACCACGCGCCTGGGCGCCTACGCGTCCCGGCTGTGGCAGCCGCTGCTCGACGCGGAGCGGCGGATCTGATGGACGCGTTCGATCTCCTCGGCCCACTGCCTGACCGCGCGACGACGACGGTGCTGGAAGCCAGCGCCGGCACCGGCAAGACCTATGCCCTCGCCGGCCTGGTGACGCGGTACGTCGCCGAGGGCGTGGCCACCCTGGAGGAGATGCTGCTGATCACGTTCAGCCGGGCGGCCACCCGGGAGCTGCGCGAACGGGTACGGGCACAGCTCGTGAAGACCGTTGCCGCGCTGGCTGATCCGTCCGAGGACGACGACGAGCTGATCCGTCACCTGGCGGCCGTGGAACCCGGCGAGCTGGTCCAGCGCCGGGCCCGGCTACGCGACGCGTTGTCGGATTTCGACGCCGCGACCATCGCCACCACGCATGAGTTCTGCGGGCTGGTGCTGCGTTCGCTCGGCATCGCCGGCGACACCGATTCGGGCGCGCAACTGGTCGAGAGCCTCGACGATCTGGTGGGCGAGATCGTCTCCGACCTCTACCTGACGACCTACGGAGATCAGCGCGACGAACCCGCGCTGAGCTTCGCCGAAGCACTGGATCTGGCCAAGAGGGTCGTCGGCGATCCCGGCGCGCAGCTGCGGCCCGTCACCGCCGATCCGGACAGCGTTGCGGCGCAACGCCTATCGTTCGCCCGGGCGGTGCTCGAGGAACTCGAACGGCGCAAGCGCCGGTTGGGAGTGCTGAGCTTCGACGACCTGCTGAGCCGGCTGGCCACCGCACTGGAGGAGCCCGATGCACCGGCCCGCGACCGGATGCGCCGGCGCTGGCCGATCGTCATGGTCGACGAATTCCAGGACACAGACCCGGTGCAATGGCAGGTGATCTCACGGGCTTTCGTCGGGCACAGCGCCGTCGTCCTGATCGGCGACCCGAAGCAGGCCATCTACGCGTTCCGCGGTGGCGACATCGTCACCTACCTGGAGGCCGCGCGCAGTGCCGACCAGCGGCTGACGCTGGCCGAGAACTGGCGCAGCGACAAGGTTCTGGTGGACCGGCTGCAGGTGGTGCTCAAGGGTGCTGCCCTCGGCGACGACGACATCGTGGTGCACCCCGTCGAGGCCCGCACCGACCGGCACCGGCTCACCGGGGCACCGCGCAACGATCCGTTCCGGCTGCGGGTGGTCGCCCGCACGGAGTTCGGGACGCCGCAGCGCCGGATGATCCCGATCGGTCAGTTGCGGCCGTACATCGCCAGGGATCTCGCCGCCGACATCTCGGTGCTGCTGGCCAGTGGCGCACAGTTCGACGGCCGGCCGCTGACCGCCGGTGATATCGCGGTGATCGTCGACAGCGGCCTCGACGCCATCCCGTGCCGGGATGCGTTGCTGGACTTGGGCATTCCAGTGGTGTACTCGGGCGACACCGACGTGTTCGCGTCGACCGCCGCGGCGGAGTGGCTGCGGCTGCTCGATGCCTTCGACACCCCGAACCGCAGTGGCGTGGTGCGGGCCGCCGCGACGACCATGTTCTTCGGCCACCGCGCGGCTGATCTGGCGGCCGGCGGCGACGAGCTGACCGACCAGATCACCACCACCATCCGGCAGTGGGCCGGCCTGGCCAGGGACCGCGGTATCGCGGCGGTGTTCGAGGCGGTGGTGTCGTCGGGCCTGCCCGAGCGCGTCCTCGGACATCGGGGCGGTGAACGACACATGACCGACCTCGCGCATGTCAGCCAGCTCCTGCACGAAACCGCCCATCGCGAGCGTTACCACCTGCCCGCCCTGCGTGATTGGCTGCGTCGCCAGATGAAGGACCGCGCCGGCCCGGCCGAACGCAACCGCCGGCTGGACAGCGACGCCGCGGCGGTTCAGATCATGACGGTGTGGCGCAGCAAGGGGCTGCAGTTCCCTGTCGTGTATCTGCCGTTCGGATTCAACCGGTTCACCAAGACCGACACCGTGCTGCGTTTCCACGACACCGACGGCACGCGCTGTCTTCATGTCGGTGGTGCCGGCGCCGCGGACCGGGCCGCGGCGGAGCAGGCCGGCGAGGCGGAGACCGCCGGCGACAACGTCCGGCTCACCTATGTCGCGCTCACCCGGGCACAGTCCCAGGTGGTGGCATGGTGGGCGCCGTCGCGCGACGAGCAGAACGGGGGCCTGTCGCGGCTGCTGCGCGGCCGCCGGCCCGGCGCCACCGCGGTGCCGGATTGCGCCACGCCACAGACGCTTTCCGACGACGACGCGCTGGCGTGCTTCACCGCGTGGGAGCACGCGGGCGGTCCGGTGGTCGAGGCGGCCGAGCCCGTCGCACCGATGTCGCCGCCGGCACCAGAGGCGCCCGCGGACCTGGACGTGCGGCATTTCCATCGCAGCATCGACACGCATTGGCGACGGACGTCGTACTCGGCGCTGGTGCGCGTCGTGCACGACGACGGGCAGGCCGTGAGCAGCGAACCGGACTCCGCGCTGCGGGATGACGAATCCGCCGACGTCGTCCCCGAGGCGCCGCCGCCGCTGCCCGGCGACCTGCCGTCGCCGATGGCGCAGCTGCCCGCCGGCGCCGCGTTCGGCTCGTTGGTGCACGCCGTGCTCGAACGCGCCGACCCGCTGTCGCCGGATCTGACGGCCGAACTGGCGGCCCGGATCGACGAGCAGGCGGGGTTGTGGAACGTCGAGGTGCCGACCGATGGCCTGGCATCGGCCCTGGTGCCGATGCACGACACCCCACTCGGCCCGTTGGCGCCGGGCCTGACACTGCGGCAGATCGGATTGCGGGATCGGTTGCGGGAACTGGATTTCGAGATGCCGCTGGGCGGTGGCCAGGACCGGCCGGAGGCAGCGCGGGACATCCGGCTCGGCGACGTGGGCGCGCTGGTGAGCGAACTGCTGCCGGCCTCTGATCCGTTGTCGGCCTACGGCGCGCGATTGCAGGCCGAACCGCTCGGGCACCAGCGGTTGCAGGGCTACCTGTCGGGTTCCATCGACGCGGTGCTGCGGGTGCCGGACGAGGGCGCCCACAAGTACCTGGTGGTCGACTACAAGACCAACCGGCTGGGCGACTTCGGCACCGAGAACACCGCGGCGGACTATACGGCGCCCCGGCTCGCCGAAGCCATGATGCACTCCGACTACCCGCTGCAGGCGTTGTTGTATTCGGTTGTGCTGCATCGGTTCCTGCGCTGGCGGTTACCCGGCTACGCGCCCGCCCGGCATCTGGGCGGCGTGGCCTACCTGTTCGTGCGGGGCATGTGCGGCGCGACGACTCCCCTGGTCGGGGGGCACCCGTGCGGCGTCTTCAGCTGGCAGCCCCCGGTCGAGCTGGTGAGCCGGCTGTCGGATCTCCTGGACGGGACGACATCATGACGGCACCGCCGGAGGCAGCAGCGGACCGGCTGCCCGACCCCATGGACTGGCGGCAGGTGCCCGCGGCGACCGGGCTGCTGGCGACGTTCAACGCCGCCGGCGTGCTGAATGCCGCGGATGTCCATGTGGCGCAGCGGTGTTGCGCGCTGGAGAACGAGGCCGACGAGTTGGTCGCCCTCGCGGTCGCACTGGCCGTTCGGGCGCTGCGAGAAGGATCGGTGTGCGTCGACCTCACCACCGCCGCCGACGACATCGGCGGTGACCTGCCCTGGCCGGCACCCGCCGAGCTGATCGCCGCGGTCGCGGCCAGTCCGTTGGCGGGCAAGGCCATCCGGCTGGACCACGAGCGGTTGCTGTACCTGGACCGCTACTGGCGCGAGGAACAGCAGGTGTGCACCGACCTGCTGGCGCTGTCGGCGCAGGCCTCGCAGTCGGTCGCCGACGCCGAACTGGAACGGCTTTTCCCGCCACCGGGTTTCGCCGAGCAGCGGGCCGCCGCGCAACTCGCGCTGACGCAGCCGGTGACCGTGCTGACCGGTGGTCCCGGCACCGGCAAGACGACGACCGTGGCCCGGTTGCTCGCGCTCCTGACGCAGGCCGCGCACCCGGGCCGGCTGCGGATCGCGCTCGCGGCGCCGACCGGAAAAGCTGCCGCCCGACTGCAGGAAGCCGTCTCGGCCGAGGTGGCCAAACTCGATGCCGCAGACCGGGAGCGGCTGAGCGGGCTGCGGGCCGTCACGCTGCACCGGTTGCTCGGCGGGCGTCCCGACAGCGCCTCGCGGTTTAAGCATCACCGCGGCAACCGGTTGCCGCACGACGTCGTCGTCGTCGACGAGACCTCGATGGTGTCGCTGACACTCATGGCCCGGCTGCTCGAAGCCGTTCGGCCCGACACCCGGCTGCTGCTGGTCGGCGACCCAGACCAGTTGACCTCGGTGCAGGCGGGTGCCGTGCTGGCCGACCTGGTCGACGGCCTCACCGGCCACCCGTCCATCAAGATCGCCGCGCTGCACACCGCGCACCGCTTCGGGGCGGCGATCGGCGGTCTGGCCGAAGCGATCCGGTCCGGTGACGCCGATCAGGTACTCGCCCTCCTGCGGGCCGGCGATTCGGCCATCGAGTTCGTCGAGGATTCCGAGCCGGCCGCGGCGCTCCGCCCGGCACTGGTGGGCCACGCCCTGAAGGTGCGGGCATGCGCACTACTGGGCGCCGGGCCCGAGGGTCTCGCGGCCATGGACGAACACCGCCTGCTGTGCGCGCATCGCGACGGGCCGTACGGCGTGCGGCACTGGAATCGTCAGGTGGAGCGCTGGGTCACCGACGAGACCGGGCAGGCCACGTGGTCGCCGTGGTACCCGGGCCGCCCGCTGCTGGTCACCGCCAACGACTACGCGCTGGGCATCTACAACGGCGACACCGGCCTGGTCGCCGCCGGGCCGGACGGCGTGCAGGTGTACATCGCGGGTGCGACTGGGACGCAACGGTTCTCGCCGAGCCGAATCGCCGATGTCGAGACGATGTACGCGCTGACCATCCACAAGAGCCAGGGCTCGCAGGCCGACGAGGTGACGGTGATCCTGCCGCCCGCCGACTCCCGGCTCCTGACGCGCGAGCTGTTCTACACCGCGGTCACACGCGCGAAGCAGAAGGTACGCATCGTCGGGTCGGCCGACGAGGTGCGGGCCGCAGTGCAGCGGCAGGCGCTCCGCGCGTCGGGGCTGCGGGACCGGCTGCGGGCCGGCACCTAGGGCGGCCGGTACTCAGGGCCGCACCGGGTGCCGGCTCAGGATCGACACCCGGTTGAAGGCGTTGATCGCGGTGGCCACCCAGATCACGGCGGAAATCTCGTCGTCGTTCAATACCGCTCGCGCCCTTGCATATTCGCGTTCGGCGGTGTCGTGGTCGGGCAGCGTCGTGGTGATCTCGGCGAGCCGCAGCGCGGCCCGTTCCGGCTCGGAGAACAACTCGGTGTCCCGCCAGGCGCGCAACGTCGCCAACTGCTTGTCGGTCACGCCGGCCTTCACCGCGCGACGGTGATGGATCTCCAGGCACGACGGGCAGCCGTTGATCAGGGATACCCGGGTGTTGATCAGCTCGACCAGCGCCGGCGACAACCCGGCCTCGGCGGCGGTCTTGCTGACCGCGGTCGCGACCGCCACCAAGGTCCGGTAGGCGTGGGGCGACTGCTTGTCGATGTGTACGTGCGCGGGGCCCGGTTCGGTGGTGTCCATTGCCTACTTTCAGGTTGTGGCCAGGACGGCGCGGGTATGGTCTGAGCGAACGCGACGATGGTACGCAGCCGGGAAGGCGAATCGTGAGCAATCTTGAGGCAGACCCCGTCGAATACGACTGTGCCGCCGGGCCTCCCAACCGAATCGAGATTCTGGAGCCGCGCGAGGTGCCGCTGGGTGGGCCACGCGCCATGATGGTCCGTCGCACGTTGCCACAGCGTGACCGCTCGCTGGTCGGCGCGTGGTGTTTCGCCGACCATTACGGTCCGGAAGACGTACGCACCAAGGCCGGGATGGATGTCCCGCCGCACCCGCACACGGGCCTGCAGACGGTCAGCTGGTTGTTCAGCGGCGAGATCGAGCACCGTGATTCGCATGGCGTCCATGAGATGGTGCGGCCCGGCGAGCTGAATCTGATGACGGCCGGCGCCGGCATCTGCCACTCCGAGGTCTCCACGGCGGCGACGACGATCCTGCACGGCGTCCAGTTGTGGGTCGCGCTGCCCGACGCCGCCCGCCACGGTCCCCGCAACTTCGACCACTATGCGCCGCAGCCGGTTTCGTTCGGCGACGCCACGGTGTCGGTGTTCCTGGGCGCGCTGGCCGGGCAGCGCTCCCCCGTGCGCACGCACACGCCGCTGCTCGGTGCGCAGGTCGATCTGCCCGCCGGTGCGACCGTCGAATTCGAGGTCGACCCCACGTTCGAGCACGCCGTGCTGCTCGACCAGGGCGCCCTGACTGTCGCCGATACTGCGGTGCAACCGTACGAAATGGCCTATCAGGGCGTCGGATCCACGCGCCTGGCGCTCACCAACACCGGTACCGAACCGGCGCGCGCCGTCATCCTCGGGGGCACGCCGTTCACCGAAGAACTGCTGATGTGGTGGAACTTCGTGGGGCGCACCCACGACGAGATCGTCGAATACCGCAATCAGTGGCAGGCCGAGTCCGCACAGTTCGGTGAAGTCATCGGCTACCAAGGCGAGCCGGCTCGGTTGCCCGCTCCCCCGCTACCGACCACCCGCCTGGTTCCGCGGAAACCACCCACCGGAGGAAAGGCCCGAGTGATGCTCACCGACAAGAACGGCGAACCTGTCGAGGTGACCCAGGAAGCCGACCGATTCAGCATCGCGGTCGACGGAAAGCCCGTGGGGCTCACCGCTTTCATCGAACACGGTGAGCAGCGGGTTTTCTACCACACCGAGATCGATCCGGCGTTCGGCGGGCGCGGGTTGGCCAGCGTCCTGATTGCTCAGGCCCTGGCGGCGACACGGCAGCAGGGCAAGCGCATCGTGGCGATCTGCCCGATGGTCAAGGCATACGTCGAGAAGCATCACGACTTCGACGACATCCTCGATCCGCGGACGCCGGAGATTCTGCGGCTGCTGCCGCACTAGGCCGCCGGACGGTCAGCCCGCGTGCAGGCTCCGTTCGGGATGGTCGGCCAGCCAACGCTGTTCGACTCGCTTGACCCGCAGATGCTCGAACGTGATGATCAGAGCTCCCGCGGTGACCAGCGCGCCCGCGATTAGGCCGAGCGGTAGCTGAAGGTCCGCGCGGTGATACGCGGTTGCGAAGACGAAGCCGGCGATGGTGACAATGCCGAGTGCGATCAGGCCCAGGCCAGGCAGCCACAACGTGTCGATGAAGGATTCACCGGCATGTGGCTGGGTGGTTCGGGAATGATCCACCGGATCATGGTATGCGCCCTTCATTCGCATCTCCCTCCTTGCCGAAGATGCCCTAAGGCTACGCCCGAATCCGGGTCATTGTGAGATAGTTCACACTTGCCCGGCGAGGGTGACTAGCGCGGCGGCAGCGGCGCGGCGACGGGCGCGACAGGCAGTGCCGGCTGCGGCAGTGCCGAGCCGCGGACCCATTGGTCCCACGGCATGCTCCAGTCGCCGTTCTGGCTCAGCTTCTGGGGCTCACCACCGGTGTACTTGATCTCGACGATGTCGCCGGGCACGGAGAAGTCGTAGAACCACTTGGCGTTCTCGCTGTTGAGGTTCAGGCAGCCGTGCGAGGTGTTCTGCTTGCCCTGCGCCCAGACAGTGGAGTTCAGCTGATGCAGGTAGATGCCGTCATGGCTGATCCGCGTCGCCCAGGGGATGGTCTCCTTGTAGCCGAGGCGGCTACTGGTCGGCAATCCGAACGTCGACGAGTCCATGATCACCGGGTTGGCCTTGTCCATCACGGTGTAGATACCGGGCGGCGTCCAGAACGAGATGACGGTGTTGCCGATCGTCTCGGTGCCGCCCATGCCCATCGAGGTCGGCATGGTGCGCACCAGCTGGCCGTTGTCGAAGACGCTGACCTGGTGGGTGTGGTCGTCGGCGACGGAGACGTGGGCATTGCCGATCCGGAACGAGACGCGCTCGTCCTGCTGGCCGTACGTGTCCTCGCCGAGCCGGACGCCGTAGATCTTGGCCGCGACGGTGACCGTCGTATTCGGCGCGTAGTACTTCTCCGGGCGCCAGTGGGCGTTGGCGTCGTCGACCCAGTGCCACGAGCCGGGAACCGGCGGGTTGGTGGTGACGACGAGGTTGCGCTCGGCGGCGGCCTTGTCCTCGATCTTCTCGTCGAAGTGCGCGGTGACGACGACGCCGATGCCGTAGGTCCCGCCCTCCTGCAGTTGAGCGCCGGACACGGTGTTGAGGTACACCGCGGTCTGGTACGAGGGGCTGAGCGTGGTGAAGCTCGACGTCTGCCGCGACGGCATGCCCGAGGGGCCGCGCGCCTCGATGGTCATCGTGTACTTGCGGCCGTAGCCCAGCTGCTCGGCGGGCGTCCAGGTCTTGGCGTCAGGGGCGAGCGTCCCGGGAATCTCTTTTCCGGCGCTGTTGACCATCGACACCGCGGTGATGGTGCCGCTCGCCGCGGTGACGTTCACGGGCGCCGCAGGGCTGACGTCCTTGGCTCCGCCGGCCGGCGTGACGCGTACGACGGCGGGCTCCGGCGCGGCCGGCTGCGAGACGGACAGGTCGCGCGATGCGGCGACAACCTTGCAACCTTGCTGGCAGCGCGACGTCGACGACACCACGGTCCCACCGAGCACGGCAAGGACGGCCAGCGCAGCGGCCAGCCAGGCGCCACGGACACGGCGGGATGAGGTCAACACAGCTCCAAAGTTCGGCGTCGGCCAGGGATTGTCGGATCGATGTACCCGAGGTACTGCATCAGGGTAAGCGGTCGGCCGGGCTCTTTGCACGTCGGATGAAGCTCGTCTCGATTTCATCACGGCGCCGCTTCGGCGTGTCGGCTGGCAAACGCTTGCCGATATGTGCTAGGTGCCGTTTTCCGGCACTTTCACCACCACCGGCCAGCGGGGCACTGAACAGGGAATTCAGCCAAACATACTGCCCGCCAACAAGTTTGGGCGACACCGCCACGCCGACAGTGGATCACGGCCCCGCGCAAAGCAATTCACGTCGCGGAGTGGACTCTGCGTCGTGACGGCTGGCAGGCTGCGGACTACTGGGCCGCGAATCGATTGAGAGTGCCCCCGTGCATCGCGCGACCGGCGCGAGCCTGACGGAAGCCGATCAGCCCACCGGCACCGGTCAGCACCAACAGGCCGGTGAAACCCGGAACCGCGACAGCGGCGACCTCACTCAGGCCGGCCGCGCGGAGGTCGTCGGAGTACCCGGCCCGGTACGGCGCCGCCGCGACGATGGCGTTGTCGGCCGCGAAGACCCGGTCAACGGGCTCGGGTCCGCGGGCCGGTCGCTCACCCGTGCCGCCGGTTTGGCCGGCGAAAGGTGAATCCGTCTGCGCCCCACCGGATACCGGCGGCTGGACACGGGCAGCGACGTCGCGGCCGACGGACATGACCCGCGGCACACCGGTCATCGGCGTGCCGGCCGCCGACGACAGCTCGGCCACCGCGGAGGCCCACCCGTCCACCACCGGCAGCGCCTGCGCGACAGCAAATCCGGGCAACGCGGCCACGGTTCGGATCGGCTCACCGACGGCCGCGGGCAGCGGCCCCGTCAGCGCCGTCACCGGCGCCGTCGGCGCATCCGCGACGAGGAGGGCGGTCTGACCCGCCGCCGCAGTCGCCTCGACCAACGGGACCGAGACCGACTGGACCGACGGCACAGTGGCAGGAGTTTCGGCAATGCTCGCGGGTTCGCTGACAGGTGCACTCTGCGTGGTGTTGACGACACCCGAAGGCTGGGCGGCCGACGTACTCGAGGACGAGGTAGCGGACGAGATGTTCGAGCCGTTCCGGCCGTCGCCGAACTTGGGCGTCAGTTGCTGGCCGGGCGACGGGGCGACGCCGAAACCGGTGAGCGCACCGGTTCCGACGGTGGTCGCGGTGGTGGTCAGCCCACCGAACGCCTTGCGCAGATCTCCGATGGCGGACAGGCCCGGGCGCGACGCACCCGAGCTATCCCCACCTGCATCACCAGAAACAGAGGGAGAAAGCGGCATGTCGAACGGTGCGGCGTGCGCCACGCCGGCGCCGATAACCGGTGCGGCGACCAGCCAGGTCACCGCCGCCATGCGCAGGTGCGTCGCCACGCTGCATCCATCCTCTCGAAGCCGGCCGTCTGCGGCCTTCGTCTAGTTTGCCACGAGAATTTGCTGTTGCGAAAATTTTAGTGGCACCCGCCACCATATTAGGGCAGTCGGCGCCAGAAATCAGAACGGCACAGTTGGCAGGTACTTGCCGTCCAGGGTGATGACCGCGCGTTCGCCACCATCGGGATCAGCAACCTTCTTCACATCCAGGCGGAAGTTGATCGCGGAGATGATGCCGTCACCGAACTGCTCATGGACCAGCGCCTTGAGCGTCGTGCCGTAGACCTGCAGCATCTCGTAGAAGCGGTAGATGGTCGGGTCGGTGGGCACACCGCCGGGAATGGATCCGCGGGTCGGGATGGTCTGCAGCAACCGCACCGCGGCGTCATCCAGCCCCAGCAGGTCACCGACGGCCTTGGCCGACGCCTCCGGGAGCGCGTGCTGACCGAGGACGGCAGCCGTCGTGAAGGCAACCGACAGTCCGGCGGCGTCGGCGATCTGCTGCCAGGACAGGTCCTTGAGGGTCTTGGCTTCAACGGCCGCGGCGGCCAGGAGTTGACGGGCGGTCGGGTCGAATTGTGCGTGGATCATGACGGGGGCTTCCTTTCAGAGGGCGGTTGATGCTTCGAGGTGGTCAGTGCTGCGCCCAGGTGCCGTACGGCACCATCGGGTTGGTCCCGAACGGCACGTACGGGTTGGCGCCACCGAGGAATGAGTCCTGCGCGTAGACGGGAGCCGGCCCGGGCAGCGCCACGGTGCCGCCGTTGTCGGCCGCCGCGGGGACGGCCAGTCCGATCCCGAGCGCGGCGAGCGCGCCGGCGGCCAATCCGGTTGCCATGGCGACGAGGCTGTTGTTCTTCATGATGATGCTTCCTTTCTTGCTGCATTCACCATGTACGAACTGCATCTATAACGTCCAATAGCTACTTTTCACATATGCAATAGGCACTATCTATAGTTGGCGTCATGGCTGCACTCGAGCTCCGTCACCTGCGATATCTCCTCGCCGTCGCCGAGCACGGCAACTTTTCCCACGCCGCCGAGGAGCTATATGTGTCGCAACCCACGCTCTCCCAGCAGATCAAACAGCTGGAATCCCTCGTCGGCGTCCAGCTGCTCGACCGTGGCGGCCGCACCGTCCGGCTGACGGACGCGGGAGCCGCGTTCGCCGAGCGCGCCCGAAGCGCCCTGCGCGAACTTGCCGCCGCCGAACGTGCCATCGAGGACGTCCAGGACCTCTCGCGCGGACATCTGCGCCTGGGCATCACGCCGACGTTCATCACCTATCTCATCGGCCCGCTGACCGCCGAGCTGTACGCGCGCCATCCCGGGATCAGTCTCACTGTCATCGAGACGTCCCAGGACAGCATCGAAGCGGGCCTGCTCGCCGACGAGCTCGACGTGGGCATCGCGTTCGTCGGGGCTCCCGTGCCCGGCATCGACTTCGCCGCACTGTTCACCGAGCACCTCGGCCTCGTGGCCAGCGGGCCGCGGGCCGGGAACCTGCCGTCTCCGTTGCCTGTCCACGCGATGGACGACGTCGAGCTGGCGCTGCTCAGCAGCGACTTCCTCACCCGGACCCACATCGACACCTATTTCGCGGCGCACCATGTCGACCCGCGGATCATCGTCGAAGCCAACTCCGTTCAGGCCCTCACCGAGATCGTGCAGCGCACGCCGCTGGCGACGGTGCTGCCGGACGCCGTCACCCACGACCATCCGCACCTGACGCCGGTGCCGCTGGACCCGCCGATACCGACGCGGACCGTCGCCATCCTGCGCCGCGCCGGCGGCTATCACAGCGCGGCCACGTCGGCGTTCGTCCGGCTCACGCACGAACTCGTCGCGGATCGCGGCTATGCGCCGCCCGGGTGATCGTCAGAAGAAACTGATGCCGGGCAACGCAATTCATGTGCCGGCGAAACCGGGGAACGCTGCCGTGGACGTCCCTCCCACTCTCAATTTATGGCAGATACCAGGGCTTGCCGCAAGGCCCCGGTGGTGCCGCACAATCGTCCGACCTGGTGATGAGACGAATGGGGGATGTCATGACGAACACACCGAAACCTTTCGAACTGCATGAGTCGGGCGCGCTGCTGCACGGCACCAAAGCCGATCTCGCGATCGGTGATCTGCTGGTACCGGGACGTGCGTCGAACTACGAAGAGGGCCGGGTCTCGAACCACGTCTACGTCACGCGGACGCTGGACGCCGCGGCATGGGGAGCCGAACTCGCGGCCGGTGACGGCCGGGGCCGCATCTACCTCGTCGAGCCCGTCGGCGACATCGAGGACGACCCGAACGTGACCGACAAGAAACTGCCGGGCAACCCGACCCACTCCTACCGGACCCGGGAACCGGTGCGCGTCGTCGGGGAACTCACCGACTGGGTCGGGCACTCACCCGAGCAGATTCAGGCGATGCGCGACGGCCTGGCCGACCTCCAACGGCGCGGCCTCGCCGTCATCTACGACTGAGCCGCATCGCGCCGAGGCGGTGGTGACCCTTTTCAATCCGTCTTCGTAAGTTTATACTTACCGTTAGTGACCACTTACGAAACGGCCGACCCCTGGGGCGCTCTCGCCGACCGCACCCGACGGACGATCTTCAAGCGATTGGCCGACGGGCCGCGCGCGGTCGGCGAGTTGGCCGAAGGACTGCCGGTCAGCCGCCCGGCGGTGTCCCAGCACCTCAAGGTGCTGCGCTGCGCCGGGCTGGTGACGGACCGGCAGGTGGGCACGCGACGCCTGTACCAAGTTGATCCCCGCGGCGTCGAGGCCCTGCGGGCCGAGTTGGACGTGTTCTGGGACAAGGCACTGGCGGCGTTCAAGCACATCGCCGACGAGGAAGGGAAGCAACCATGACGACCGAGGTGGCACCGATCCGCAAGAGCGTCGTCGTCGACGCACCGATCGACAAGGCGTTCGCATTGTTCGTCGGCCGCTTCGACGCCATCAAGCCCCGCGACCACAACCTGCTGGCCGTACCTATCGCGGAGACGGTGTTCGAAACCCACGTGGGCGGCCACATCTACGACGTGGGCACCGACGGCAGCACGTGCCGGTGGGCGCGCGTGCTGGCCTACGAGCCGCCCAGCCACGTCGTCTTTTCGTGGGATATCGGGCCGACATGGCAGATCGAATCCGACCCCGGCAAGACCAGCGAGGTCGAAGTGCGGTTCACCGCCGAATCCGACGGCCGGACCCGCGTCGACCTGGAGCACAGGCACCTGGAACGCCACGGCGCCGGCTGGCGGTCGGTCGCCGACGGTGTCGACGGCGAGGCCGGCTGGCCGTTGTACCTGGCCCGGTACCAGGACATCGTCGAGCAGGAAGCGTGATGCCGTCGACGATGGATTTGGCCACCGAGGAACGGCGCGACCTCGCCGCCTATCTGCGGACGCTGTCCGACGCCGATTGGCAGGCCCCCACGTTGTGCACCGAGTGGTCGGTGAAAGACGTTGTCTCCCATGTCGTGAGCTATGAAGAGCTCAGCATCATGGGCCTGTTGCAGCGTTTCATCCAGGGCCGCATCGTGCGCGCCAACGAGGTCGGTGTGCATGATTTCGCGAGCTACAGCCCGGCGCAGCTCATGGACTTCCTCGAGGCCCATCTGCGTCCGCAGGGGCTCACATCCGGGTTCGGCGGGATGATCGGGCTGGTGGACGGCACGGTCCACCACCAGGACATCCGCCGGGCGCTCGGGCACCCGCGCACCATCCCGGCCGAACGCCTCGAACGCATTCTGCCGGCGGTCCCGGGCAACCCGAGACTGGGCGCGGGCAAGCGAATCCGAGGGCTGCACCTGCGGGCCACCGACGTCGCCTGGGAGCACGGCAGCGGACCCGACGTGGTGGGCACGGGCGAGGCATTGCTGATGGCGATGACGGGCCGACCGGCAGCCGTCGATGAACTGGGCGGCGCGGGTCAGCCGATTCTGGCCGCAAGGTTGCGATAACCGCACACGCGGGAGAAATCAGTCGTTTGTACTGCAGACAGACGGCCTCGCATGCGGTATTCCCATAGGAGGGACATCTGTCCCTCTTTCGGGCCGCTCGAGAGGACCGACCATGAGCAACGCCAACTATGTCGGCCGGGTCGGGGGGTTGGCGGTGGCACTCGGGGTCGGTTTCGCGATCGCGAGTACCCCGGGTACGGCGTGGGCCGACGACACCGCGAATCCGGGGGCCACCTCAGCGCCGGCACAGAACGCCGCGCCGGACGCGGCCGGCACGAAGAAGTCCGGCGCCAAGACCGGCAAGACCAAACGCCCACCGGGCAAGGCCGGCAGTGAGAAGCAGCGCGCCACGAAACCTGAACCGGCGGCGGCGGACGGGCCCGCGAAGTCGCAGACGACCGCGAAGACCGTCACGGGATCCACGAAGAAACCCGCACCTCGGGCCATCCAGGCCGACGTGGACACCCCGTCGGCCCCGACGCCGCGGACGGTGGCCGCCACGGCCGTCGCGACCTCGGCGGTGGCGCCGGCGGTGGCGCCGGCGGTCACGTCCACCCCGGCCGCCACCAACGGCGCCGCCAGCCTGATGTCGGCGTCGACGCTCGACTCGTCGGCGACCAGTGGCCCCGCCGCGCCGGACTTCTCGCCGGTGGCCGCCGTGCTGGCGGCCTGGGGCACCCGCACCCGCGTGGAGACCCAGACGAAACCCGCGGCCGTCACGTCGACGAGCCAGCCGGTGGCCGCCACCGCCGCGCAACCGGTCCCCACGGCCGCGACGACGACCGTCCCGTCGCCCTGGCTGAACTACTCGAAGTCGATCTCGGTGGGCACCAACCCCACTGCCGAGGTGATGGGCGCCGACGGCCGGCTCTACGTCGCCAACACCGGCAGCAACACGGTGTCGGTGATCAACACGACCACGGGGAAACGGATCGACGCCAATCCGAGCTGGTTCTCGCAGGACATCTCGGTGGGCACCGCGCCCAGCGCGCTGGCGCTGAGTCCCGACGGCACACGGTTGTATGTCGCCAACAGCGGTAGCGGGACGGTGTCGGTCATCAAGACCGTCGGCTACAAGCGGATCGACGCCAGCCCGAGCACGACGTCCAAGGACATCACGGTGGGCACCACCCCCAGCGCGTTGACGGTCGGCGCGGACGGCCGAATCTATGTGGCCAACAAGGGCAGCGACTCGGTGTCGGTCATCGACCCCAGTACCTACAGCCTCACCGGCACCGTCGGCGTCGGCACCCAGCCGGCTGCCCTCGCGTTCGGCACCGGCAAGGTGTACGTCGCCAACCAGGGCAGCAACACCGTCTCGGTGATCGACACCAGCACGCTCGGCGTCACCAGCATCGCGGTCGGCACCCCGCCCAGCGCCCTGGCCCTCGGCGCCGGCGGCAAGCTGTATGTGGCCAGCCAGACCGGCGGCACCCTGTCCACGATCGACACCGCCACCAACACCGTCACGCCCGGTGCGATCACCGTGGGTCCCTCCCCCAGCTCGGTGGCCGTCAGCGCCGACGGCAGCGTCGCCTACGTGGCCAACGGCAATGACACCGTCTCGGTGATCAACACCGCCACCTCCGCCGTGGTCAGCACGGTCCGGTTCGACACCGACGGCACCGGCGCTCACGCCGTGGCCGTCGCACCGAGCGGCGCCGTGTACGTCACCGACGCGACCGACCGCACCGTGCGGGTGCTGGTGCAGCCCTCGCTCATCGCCACGTCGGTGACGAAGATCGGGAGCGTCGGGGTCTCGGGCGTCGGCTCGACGCTGTTGAGCAATGACGGCACCCGCGCGTTGGTCATCACCGGCCCCTCGCCCATCTCGACGACCAGCACCACCCGCGTCGCGGTGATCGACACGGCGACCGGCAAGCAGGTCGGCAGCACGGTGTCCGTCGCCGGCAAGCCCGTCGTGCCGGCGTTCAGCGCCGACGGCACGCGGGTCGTGATCACCGCGGCGGGCCCCACGGCGACGCAGCTGGCGGTGATCGACCTCGCGACCGGCAAGCAGACCGGCACCACCCTCACCCTGCCGGGTGCGGTCGGCGTGCAGCTGCTGTCCGCCGACGGCAGCCGCGCCCTGACCACCACCTACGGTTCGGGCACCACCCAGGTCGCGGTGCTCAACACGCTCACCGGCGCCCAGACCGGCGCCACGGTCTCGGTCACCGGCAACCAGTTGGAAGCGCCGGTCCTCAACGCCGACCGCACCCGCGCACTCATCACCACCAGCCGCCCGATCTGGGAGACCCCGGACACCACGCGGGTTGCGGTGCTGGACACCACCACCGGCACGCAACTCGGCACCACCGTCGAGATCGCCGGCAACGAGCTGGCCCCGCCGGTCCTCAACGCCGACGGCAGCCGCGCCGCGATCACCAATCAGATCGGGGATTTCGCGTCGGGCTACACCACGCAGGCGACGGTGATCAATATCGCGACCGGCGCGCAGATCGGCACCACGCAGGGCCTCGAAGGTGAGGGCATCTCGTACGGCGCACCGATGTTCAACGCTGCGGGCAACCGCGTCGTGTTCATGGCCCGCACCGAGGGCCCGGTCAACGTGTTCACCACCCGGCTGACGGTGCTGGACGCGGCTACCGGCGCGCCCGTCGGCACCGGGCTCGTCGTCGACGGCGACGGAGCGCGCGAACTCAGCGCCGACCGGACGCACATCCTCGTCACCGCGACGTCGACCGACCCTGTCACCGAGGTGACGACCACCAACCTCGCGACCGTCGACCTCGCCACGGGCAACCAGGTCGGCGACGTGACGCTGCCCGGCGCCTGGCACTCGCTGCTGATGACCCCGGACGGCAGTCGCGCGGTGACCATCGCCGGCGACACCACCGGGACTCAGGTGGCCGTGATCGACACGCTCACCGGCGCCCAGACCGGCACCACCCTCAACCTGGCGGGCGAGGAATTCGGCTCCCGGCTGATCAGTGTCGACGGCAGCCGCGCGCTGATCGTCACGAACGTCTACAACGGGGCCACGAGCGTCAACACCGCGCGGCTGACGGTGCTCGACACGACAACCGGCGCCCAGGTCGGCAGCACCGTGGCGCTCACCGGATTCCTCAACGGCGTGCAGTACAGCCCCGACACCGACCGGGTCGTGGCCATGACCATCAGCAGTAATTTCAACACCACCGGCGTCCCCACCTCGCAGGTGGCGGTGCTCGATACGACCACCGGCTTGCAGCTCGGCAGCACGCTGACCCTCAAACCCGACAACGGTTACCTCGTCCTCAGTGCCGGCGGCACCCGTGCCGTGATCAGCACCGGCAGCCAGTTCGTCGTCATCAATACCGCGAACGGCACGCAGGTGGGAGGCGCCCTCACCGGGGTGGGCAGCAACCCACTGTTGACGGCCGACGGCAGCCGAGCGCTCACCACGGCGGTGTCCTACAACTTCTGGACGCGCACCTACACGACCACGGCGCGGGTGCTGAAGATCGTCTAGTGCGCGTGGTGATCGTGGCCAGCGTGAGTGTCCCCATGCCCTGTGTCGGGTGAGCCGCCCATCATCCGCAGCATCGGGATGCCGCCGGTGCGGATGAAGCGGATCACCAGCACCGCGGCCAGCAGCAGGAAGACGATGTTGAGCCACGTGGTGTAGTTCCACGAGATACCACTCTCCATCACCATGGCGTTCCGCTGGGTGGGGATGAGACCCGTTGCGCCGAAAAGCAATTCGACGAGATAACCCGCCGCGACCATCGAGACGTAGAAGGTGCCCAGCAGCGTCAGCATCATCCGGGTGCCGTAGTACTTCCGGTAGATGTTGAGGATCGGCAGGATCAGCAGGTCGGCGAAGATGAACGCGACCACGCCGCCGAAGCTGATGCCGCCGTTCCACAGCACCGCCGCCAGGGGCACGTTGCCGATGGAGCAGACGAACGACACGATGGCCACGACCGGCCCGACGATCGGTCCCCAGATCGCGGACCAGGTCGGGTCGTCGGCGAGGAAGAAGTTCTCCCAGAACGCATTTGGCACCCACGCGCCGATGGCACCGGCGATGAGCAGACCGATGATGAGGTCACGCAGGATCGCCGCCCACTCCATGACGAACACGTGCGAGACCGACGTGAGGCCCGGTCCCGAGAACAGGCGCTTGGCGAACGAACCCTCGCCCTGCACCGACATGTCCATGGCGGCATGCCCTTCCATCGAGCCGGCGATGCCCTGTTCCGCCTGCACCCGGGCCTCGTCGATGAGACGACCGCGGACGAACAACCGGAACAGCACCGCGAGGACGACGATCATGATGGGGCCGCCGACGAATTCCGCCGCGGTGAACTGCCAGCCCATCAGCAGCGCCAGGATGATGCCCAGTTCGACGACGAGGTTGGTGGAGCCGATCTCGAATGCCATCGCCGCGGTGAAGTTGGCGCCTTTGCGAAAAAGCGAGCGCGCCAACGCCACTGCGGCATACGAGCACGACGACGATGCCGCGCCGAGTCCGGCTGCCACGGCAAGGGTTTTCGGCTTGTCGTCGCCGAGGAGGCGCACGATCGTCGACTTCCGGACGACGGCCTGCACCACCGCCGACAACGCGAAGCCGAGAATCAGCGCCCAGAGAATCTCCCATGTCATCGAACCGGCCAGGGCCAGTGCGTGACCGATCGCGCTCATTGCGGAGTCCACCAACGTGACGTTAGTACCGATCGCCGCCACTTGTCGGTGTGCAATTGCATGGGCGCACGGGCGCGCCGGCGTTCAACTGCAGCCGTGCCTTCTTGTTGGCGTACATCAGCTCGTCGGCGCGGGCCAGCAGCTCGTCGACACCGCCGCCATCAGTCACCTGCCACTGCACCACGCCGATGCTGACCGAAAGCTCATAAGGCCGGCCGCCGACGGCGTTGAATTCCGAAAATGCTTGGGCGAGTTTATCTTTGAGCCCCGCAAAATGATCGCTACCCGCGGTGACGAGCACACAGAATTCGTCACCGCCGACCCGCCCGACAAGATCGGACGGGTGCAACCAGCCACGGAGAACGTTTGCGACATCCACGATCAAGGAGTCGCCGACCCCATGGCCGTGATCGTCGTTCACGGCTTTGAGCCGATCGACGTCGAGGTATGCCAGTTCACAGCCATCGCCGCGACGCAGCGCTTCCAGTAGCGCAGGTTCTGCCAGGAGGTAGAAGCCCCGGCGGTTCGACAACCCTGTGAGTTCGTCGGTGGTCGCCAGCCGGTGATTTTCCTCGAGCGCCCGTTCGAGTTCGGCCGTTCGGGTGCGCACGCGCTCTTCCAGCTCGACACGTATCCGCATGATCTCCATGGCCACGGAGGTGGAATCCGCCAGTGCCTGTAGCAGTTCGACCTCTTTCGGCGTGGGCTGCCGTTCGCGCGCCCAGTAGTTGCCGATCGCCCCGATCGGGTCGAGCGTGCGGATGGGCACCATGACCAGGCTCTTCACGAACGTCGGCCGGTAGGCGTCGTGTGGGATGCGGGGATCGCGATAGATGTCCGGGATCACCGCCGAGGCCCGGTTGAGCATCGCCCAGCCACTGATGCACGTCTCGAGCGGGAAACGGCTGCCTTTCCACAGCGGGGCGATCGCATCTTCGTCGGCGTAGTAGCACTCGTCGTCTTCGCGCAGTACGAAGGTGGCGCCGTCCGCCCCGGTGAGTTCTCGCGCCGCAGACCGGACGATCCGCTGGATTTCGTCGAGGCTGGCCGCCAATGACAACTCCTGCACGGCGCGCAGCAGCCGTTGCATGCGCGCCATCTCGGACACTTCAGCAAACTCTCGGGTGTGAGACAGGGATTTTGCCGACTGCGGAAGTGGCCCCTCGTCGACAGCATCCATCAAAACCTCCGGCGGGATCGACTCGCGCACCGGTATCGTACCCAGGTCATTTACATACCGCGCGGATCGCGCCACTGCCTATCAGCGAAGCTCGAGAACCCACCGGGAGTATGGAGAGTTAGCCACAATCCCACACCCGGAAGAAACGGGAAATAATCGAGGCGAGCTAAGCCGGGCTGCCGATGAACTCGAGGCCCGCGTTGATGGCCGGGCGGTGGCGCAGCATGCGGTAGTGCGCGAGCTTCCCGAGTCCCTTGGTGGTCAGCAGCTCGGACCCGGGCCACGAGGCGGCGAGCTTCTCGCTCGACGAGTACGGGCTGTCGGGGTCGTCGGGGTCGTGGATGAGCAGCAGCGGCGGGTGGCCCGCCCGGGCGCCGAGGTTGACCATGTTGGTGTCTTCCAGCGACATCCCGATGCGGCGCACCAAGCGCCGTTGCAGGCCCGCACGGATCCGCGGGCCGAAGTTGTGGCGCGCGGCGAACAGGTCCAGGTACATCGGGTAGTCCCCCATCGGCGCGAGCAGCACCAGCCGGCCGACTTTGGCGCCGTTCACCGCGGCGGCCATGGTGGTCGCGTTGGCCCCGAGCGAGTGCGCGACGACGGCGTGCGCCGGTCCGTGCTCGCGGATGACGGCCGCGACGGCGTCGGCGCATTCGATGGCGGTGGTGCGGCCCGGCGCGAGCGCGCCCGGGTCGGACTCGTTGTGACTGGGCAGATCGAACGCGATGACCCGATACCCGGCCTGTACGAGCGGCTTGATGAACATGCCCAGGTGCGGGCGGCGCCCACCCCAACCGTGCACGAGGTACACCGGCGGCCCGTCACCCCAGGATTCGCCGGCGACGCGGTGGCCGTCCCAGTGCGCTTCCAGCGGTTCACCGGGCCCGACACCGGGCGGCATGCGCAGACTCTGCTCGATGATCGGTGGCGTGCACCACAGTTCGGTGGCCCACCGGGATCCGATGGGCGGTGCGAATCGTTCGAGCAGTGCGAATTGCTTGCGAATCTTCGGGTCGACCGGCGGCTGCACACCGGAACCCTCGACGTCGAGCACGACATCATGCTCAGAAGACGACTCGACCATGCGTCGAATCCTAACGACCGCCCTGACGGCGGCTGCCGACGAGCTGGGGCGGGCCACCGACGAGCTGGCCCCAAAACACGTCAGGCCCCCTCGAAAGGGGGCCTGATCAGTGTGGCAGATGCAGGATTCGAACCTGCGTAGGCTTTCGCCGACGGATTTACAGTCCGCTCCCATTGGCCGCTCGGGCAATCTGCCGGGATTCGCACCACCGGGGACCCCGGGTTTGGCGCGAGTAGCAGAGTACAACGAAGATGTACCGAACACGAAAACGGGACCCCCATCAGGGGCGCAGATACGGAGGGCAATCCAATGGCGGATTCATCGTTCGACATCGTCAGCAAGGTCGACCGGCAGGAAGTCGACAACGCGCTGAACCAGGCCGCCAAGGAGCTGTCCACCCGCTTCGACTTCCGCGGCACCGACACCACCATCGCCTGGAAGGGTGACGAGGTCATCGAACTGGTCTCCTCGACCGAGGAGCGCGTCAAGGCCGCGGTCGACGTGTTCAAGGAGAAGCTGGTCCGCCGTGACATCTCGATGAAGGCGTTCGACGCCGGCGACCCGCAGCCCAGCGGCAAGACCTACCGGGTCTCGGGCACGCTGCAGCAGGGCATCAGCAGCGAGCAGGCCAAGAAGATCACCAAGATCATCCGCGACGAGGGCCCCAAGGGCGTCAAGGCGCAGATTCAGGGCGACGAGATCCGGGTCTCGAGCAAGAAGCGCGACGACCTGCAGGCCGTGCAGGCGCTGCTGCGGGGCGCCGATCTGGACGTGGCGCTGCAGTTCGTCAACTACCGCTGACGTTCAGCTGTCGCTGTTCAGCTCTTTGGTCAGGTTGGTGCCGTTGTTCTTGCTGTCGCCGTAATGGTTGGTCACGTTGCGGCATTCGCCGTAAATCTTGAACCGGAGCCGATTCTCGCCCTGGTAGTACTCGATGTTGACCGCTACACCGTTGCGGTTGATGGTGCCGCCGTACATGTGTTGGGAGGGCAGCTTGTCTGACCATCCCGACGCCAGCATGGCCGCCTTGACCTGCTCGGCGTAGTCGTGACCGCTGACGCCCGACGGCAGCGACGCACTCATCTCGATGTAGCCCTTGTTGAGCGGCGATCCCATGTCGTTGCAGAACTCCAGATAGCCGCCACCTTGAACGTCTTGCAGCCCGGCCGCTTTCCGTAGTTGCCTGCCGGCGTTGATGACTTGGGCCATGGACTCTTCATCGGTCATGGGGTGCGCTGGACGATCGTCGTGGGGAAGCAATCCACATCCTCCTAACATCAGGGCGATCACGGCAGCCGCTGCCGCCGTACCGACGCGATATCGACTACTTGTAATCATGGTCGTTCTTCACCGTCTCACCTGGGCGATTGGATTCGGGATCCGAATATGCCGGGGTCCCGGGAATGGGGATGTCGACGTGCGGCACCGGGACCTCGATGCCGAACGGCAGATCGACGTGGTCGGGCGTCGAGAAGGTCGGCTGATGCCGCTCGGCGGCCAGTAGTCCGTCGGCCGCAAGGCGTTCGCTGTGCCCGCTGGCGATGTCGGTCATCGCCCGCAACGACTCACTGCCCATGTCGTAGTACTTCGAGTGGTCGTGGAAACTCCAGCCGGTTTCGCCGGCCACCTCGGCCCGGAACCGGGTGGCGCCGAATCCCTCTGCCGATGGATCGGTCCCCAGCCCGGCGACCGGCCCCAGCGGGTTGCCGAGCTCGGTGTTCAGCCATTGCGCCGCCCCCGGACCGCCCATACCCAGTCGGGCGACCGGGTCGGTGGATGCCGCCCCGACGTACACCTGGCCACCGTCGACGTGGAAATCCGCGGCGCTGTGCGCCAAATCTGTTCCCGGACAACCGATCAACACCACATCATTGACTTTCATGCCGCTGCCCGCGCACGCATCGGCAACCGTGGTGGACCCGTAGGAGTGGCCCATCACCGTGACGTGCGACGAGCCGAGATGCGTCGCAGCCAGCCCGTTGACGTCGGCGGCCAGCAGGTCGCCGCCCTGCCGGGCCAGGGTCGGGTTCGCGATCCGTGGATCGGTGAAGCTGTCGGGCGCGTCGTAGCCCATCCACATCATCACCGCGGTCGATCGACTCGGGTCCGCCAGCGCCGCCTGGTCGTACACGTGGATCGCATCGTCGTGGCCGTCGGCCAGCCAGCCGTCGTGGACGCTGCTGCCGGTGCCGGGCACGATCACCGTCGTGTTGTTGGCCGTGTCGGGGTTTCCGAGGCAGATGGCGGCCCGGCCCTGCCCGCCGTCGGCCTCTGGTTGATAAGCCCAGAGCATGACCGGGCGTTGCTTGGTCGGGTCCAAGGTGGAACCGCGCTGATGCGCCAACCCCTCGCTGGTCCGCCGCGCGTTGTAGAAGCGCGTGGCGTCGGTCTGTGTCAGCCCGAACCGGCCGGGGTCCTTGAGGACGTCGTCTTCAGAGACGTGATTGCGGGCGGCGACGTCGCGGACCCGGTTCAGGTCGTCGTTCATCACCTGCTGATTGACCGCGTCCCGAGCACTCGCCGGGACACCGTTGAGGTTGCCCAATTCGGGTGGATGCCGGGCGATCAGCTGCTGTCGCTGCTCCGGTGTCAGGCCGGTCCACCATTTGTTGACGTCCTCGGGGTTGGTCCCCGGCGGCGGAATCTGGATCTCCTGCCCGCCGATATTCACCGGAGCCGAGGGCTTCTGGCCTTGTACTGCCTGGTCGATCGCCGTGGCGGTGAGCGTGTCGGTGGTCTCGAAGGCCTTCAGCTGCTCCTGAATGGAGTCGGTGAAGAACTCCGCCGTCTTCTTGACGGGACCCAGGTCCCCGATCAGCCACTGCTGCGGTGTGACCACACCGTCGTCGCTGACCGAGAACCCGAGTTGGAGCGCGGTGTCGACGAATTCCAGCAGGGTGCTGCGCAGCGACGTCAGCTGATTGCCACCATCGGCGAGCGCCTTGGACAGCTTGTCGAGCCGGCCGCGGTAGGCCTCCTGCTCGTCGATCAGCTGCTGCGCCTTGGCGATGGCGGCCTCGCTCGCCTGCCCCTGCCAATTCGCTTTCAAGTTGGCCAGCTGGCCGCGCTCGACGCCGATGACGATCTCCAGCGCGGCCGACGTGGTCCGCACGTCATCGGCGGCGTCAAGCATCGCCCCGGGCTTGGCCGCGCGCACGCGCGACACCGTCACCGTCACTACTGCCGCACCCCCTCGGCGATCGCTCCTCCGATCGTCGCACAGCGTGGGGGTACCAGCCGACACAACATGCAATTCGCACCATCGACCGGACACTCCGCCAATCCCGTCGCTCCGCTCGCCCGGGCGACATAACCTGTCGCCATGGCATCAGCGCAGCGCGTACCGACCGTCGTCGTCCTCGGTGGCGGGTCGTGGGGCACCACGGTGGCCTCGATCTGTGCGCGGCGCGGCCCGACGCTGCAGTGGGTGCGGTCGGCGGAAACCGCTGCCGATATCAACGAAAAGCATTGCAACAGCCGCTATCTGGGCGACGGGGTGGCCCTTCCCGAATCACTGCGGGCGACCACCGACTTTTCCGAGGCAGCCAACTGCGCAGACGTCATCGTGATGGGCGTCCCGTCGCACGGCTTCCGCAACGTGCTGGGCGAGCTGGCCAAGGAACTGCGGCCGTGGGTGCCGGTGGTGTCACTGGTGAAAGGCCTGGAGCAGGGCACCAACATGCGCATGAGCCAGATCGTCGACGAGGTGCTGCCCGGGCACCCGGCCGGAATCCTGGCCGGCCCCAACATCGCCCGCGAGGTCGCCGAGGGCTACGCCGCCGCCGCGGTGCTCGCGATGCCCGACCAGCACCTCGCCGCGAATCTCGCAGGCCTGTTCCGCACCAGGCGTTTTCGCACCTACACCACCGACGACGTGATCGGCGTCGAGATGGCGGGGGCACTCAAGAACGTGTACGCCATCTCGGTCGGCATGGGCTACTCACTGGGCATCGGCGAGAACACCCGCGCGATGGTGATGGCGCGTGCGGTGGCCGAGATGTCCAAGCTCGGCGTGGCGATGGGCGGCAACCGGGACACGTTCGCCGGCCTGGCCGGCATGGGTGACCTGATCGTCACCTGCACCAGCCAGCGCAGCCGCAACCGGCACGTCGGCGAGCAGCTGGGTCAGGGCAAGCCCATCGACGAGATCATCGCGTCGATGAACCAGGTCGCCGAGGGCGTCAAGGCCGCCAGCGTGATCATGGAGTTCGCCGAGACGCACGGGCTGAGCATGCCGATCGCCCGCGAGGTGGACCGGGTGATCAACCACGGCTGCACGGTGGCGGATGCCTACGCCGGCCTCATGCTCGAGAAGCCCGGGCACGAGGTGCACGGCGCCGGGTTCTGATCTCCGCGGCTCAGTTGAAGTACGGGTTGCGGTCTTTGGGCCTGTCCAGCAACGGATTCGACTCGTTGACGATGAAGCTGCCGGCCGGGCTGACCACGAAACCGGACTGATCGAAGCTGTTGACGCACGCCGTCATGGTGCCGTCGGTGCCGCACGTGATGTTGCGGTAGGTGATGCGCGAACCGGCCGGCAGGGTCTGCACCGCGCCGGGCATCTCGCCTACGTACTTCGGCCCGTTCAAGATGTTGAACGCCGGCGCGCCGACCTGCTGGCCGACGACCACGTTGGAGCCCTCGGGGGCGCCCGGCATCGGGCCGCTACAGCCGTACTCGCCTTCGTTGCGGCGCATGATGCACGTCAGACCGCCGGGCGCCTGGAACATGTAGAACGTCCCGTCCTTACTGGCGTAGGTCGACGGAGTGACGGGCTTGAATCCGTTCAGATTCGGCGCGGCGGGCCCCGGTGGCGGGGGCACCGGCTCCGGCGGCGGCGCTGCCGCGGCAACGCCCGGCACCAACGAGATCGCCCAAACGGCCGCGACCCCACCGATCAGGAATCTGCTCAACATCCGCTCAGCGTAGAACCCGGTGGCCGCACCTCGCAGTGTCAGCGGCAAATCACTTGCAGCCGAGGTCGACGTACACCGTGGTGGTCTGTCCGTTCAGCCGGCCACCCTGACTCGAAAGCTCACGGCCGTGCCGGACGGCGGTGACGGTGCACTTGTCGATGGATCCGCTGCCGACCCGCGACTCGATCACCCGGAAGCCCTCGGTCTGCAGCCGGTGGATCGTCTGCGTCGCGGACTCGCCGGGCGCCGGCGGCACCACCGGCCGAGCCGCGGCCGGCGCGGCCAGCGCGACCGTCAGCCCCAGCACGATTCCTGTTGCCGCTGTGATTCTGGTGGGACTCTTCATGGTTTTCCCTTTCCGCATCCAGCGCCGACAGCGCTGGATCAATAACTTCGACGGTAGTCGCGGAAATGGGTGAGAAACGAATTCTCAGGCCGAACACATACGGATATCCGCATGAATCAAATCGAATTCAGGCGAAATTCAAACAGTCGACTCGGATACGTGCGGGTTGTGCGACTCACTCACCGTCACGTACTCCCCGACTTCCCGTTCCATCGGCAGCCGCACCCGGAAAACCGTTCCCGCAGTGTTCGATTCGACCTTCACCCGACCGCCGTGCGCTTTGACGATCGTCGACACGATCGCCAGGCCCAGCCCCGTGCTGCCGAGCACGCGAGAACGCGATTTGTCGGCGACCACAAATCTGTCGAACAAATTCGGCAACAATTCTTCCGGAATTCCCGGGCCGTCATCGGCGACGGTCAATTCCACATATCCGGGACCCGGTGTCAGGCTTGTCGTGACCGATACTCCGGCCGGCGTGTGGACGCGTGCGTTGGCCAGCAGGTTGCCGATCACTTGATGCAACCGGGCCGGGTCGCCGCGGACCCACACCGGCTCGTCGGGCAGACGCGAGCGCCAGCGGTGCGCGGGCGACGACACCGCGGCGTCATTGACGGCGTTGATCACCACGTCGCACAGCTCGACGTCGTCGGTCTCGAGGTCCTGATGCTCCTCGAGACGCGAGATGAGCAGCAGGTCCTCGACGAGGCCGGACATCCGCTGCGCCTCGGCCTCGATACGGGCCAACGCGTACTCGGTGGTCTCGGGCAGTGCGGCGCTGTCCTGGCGGGTCAGTTCGGCGTACCCGCGGATGGCGGCCAGCGGGGTCCGCAACTCGTGGCTGGCATCGGTGAGGAACTGCCGCGTCCGGCGGTGCGACGCGGCGAGTTCGGCCAGTGCGCTGTCGACGTTGTCCAGCAGCTTGTTGAGCGTGTCCCCCACGATGCCGACCTCGGTGCGCGGGTCGGTGTCCTCCGGCCGCACCCGTTCGGTGATTCGGTGGTCCTCGCTACCGAACTGGCGCGTCGCGACCTTCGCCGCGGTCGAGGCCACGCGACTCAGCGGTCGCAGCGCGTAGTTCACCACCGCGATGGTGCCGACGGCCGTCAGCGCGATGGCCAGCAGCGTCATCACCGCGACCGCGACGGTCTTGCGCGCCACCACGCTGTTGGCGTCCTCCATCGACACGCCCGAGACCAGCACGTCGCCCCCGCCGGCATCCTGCCCCGCCATCCGGTACCAACCGAGTCGCGGCAGCTTCACCGTCCGCGGTCCGAGGTTGGTCCATTGCTGGCCGCTGACCGCCTTGACGACGTCGGGCTGGACCGGTTTGGGCTCGCCGTCGGGGAACACCGCCGACTGCACGACGACGCCCTTGTGCAGCACCGCGATGAGATTTCCCGGGGCCTGGCCGCCGAACGCGGTCAGGCCGTCTTCGCCGGCGTCGATCGGATGCGCCGGATCACCGCGCTTGATCTCCAGCCGGTCATAGGAGTGCCCGAGGGCATCGAGTGAACGGTCGAGTTCCGCGTCGCTCATCGCGGACACGTAACTGTGCAGGCTGTACACCGACAGCACCCCGACCGCCAGCAACACCACGGTGACGAGGGACGTGACGCCGAACACGAGGCGTCGGCGCAGGGTGCGCGGACGCCACCACGGCGCCCGAACCGGGGTACGGGCCGGAACTCGAGTCGGCACCCGGGTCACGTGTGTCACCTCGGGCAGGTTAGTCCTCCGTGTCGGCAGGGCGCAGCATGTAGCCCACGCCGCGCACTGTGTGGATCATCGGTTCGCGATCGGTGTCGATCTTCTTGCGCAGATACGAGATGTACAGGTCGACGATGCTCGACTTGCCACCGAATCCGTAGTTCCACACCCGGTCGAGGATCTCCGCGCGGGCGATGGCCCGTCGCGGGTTACGCATCAGGTACCGGAGCAGTTCGAACTCGGTGACGGTCAACGAGATCGGCTCACCGACCCGGGTCACCTCCCGGCTCGCGCCGTTGAGGACCATGTCGCCGACCTTGAGCACCTCGTCGGACTCGGGCGCGAGCTGGCTGGACCGGCGCAGCAGTCCGCGCAGCCGGGCTACCAGCTCTTCGAGGCTGAACGGCTTGGTCATGTAGTCGTCGGCGCCGGCGGTCAATCCCGTGACGCGGTCCATCACGGAGTCCCGCGCCGTCAGGAACAGCGTCGGGGTGTAACCCTCGGCCGCGCGCACGCGCTGCAGCAGCTGCAGTCCGTCGGTGTCGGGCAGCATGATGTCCAGCACGACGAGGTCCGGCTCCATCTCACCGAACTTGGTCACCGCATCGCGGCCGTTGTGCGCGACCTCGACGACCCAGCCCTCGTAGTGCAGCGCCATCTTGACCAGGTTGGTCAGCGCCGGCTCATCGTCGACCAGCAACACCCGGATGGGAGATCCGTCGGCACGTTCCATGCGCGGCAGCTGGCCGAGCACGGCGGCCCGGGGGTGACGCTCTCGTGGTGGTACCGACATCGTTGTCATTCTTCCATTGTGTTGAGAACACAGAAAATTGTCACTGCGTTCATACCGAGTTCAAATATTAGTCCCTGGATATGACTCACGTCACTTACCCGAGCCGATGTGATGCGCGAGAATCGTTGCAATACAGTCATTTTGACTGGTCGGACCCCCAATTACGAGCATACCGACCGGATCGATACAAGCCGGTATCCCAGGTCGCCGAATCGATCAACCCTCTCGCCCACGGAGAAGATTTGCGTTCTCTATGGGAACTCTTCCTCGCCTTGCGACCCCGTCTGGCGATAAATACTCTCGCACTTAGCAATTGACGCCGCTTTTCCTCGGCGACTGTCAAACAGTTCTGAAACATGTTGTCTTGCAACATGTTTAATCGACAATGGTGTCGGCGGGTGTGCGGACCGAAACTCGCGCAGCGCATCTGCACATGTGTCCATCGGACAACAATCGGAGAACGGAAACCTAGTCATGCTGGAAACCGCCCCGCCGGCAAAGGGTCTACGCGCAATACTGCGCTACGACCTGCCTGCGTCACTTGTCGTATTCCTGGTGGCATTGCCACTGTCGCTCGGCATCGCCGTCGCGTCCAACGCGCCCATCCTGGCCGGCATCATCGCCGCCATCGTCGGCGGCATCGTCGCCGGCGCGCTGGGCGGCTCGCCGCTGCAGGTGAGCGGACCGGCCGCCGGCCTGACCGTCGTCGTCGCCGGACTGATCGCCCAGTTCGGCTGGGGCGTGACGTGCGCCATCACCGTCGGCGCAGGCATCCTCCAGATTCTGTTCGGCCTGAGCCGCGTGGCCCGGGCCGCGCTGGCCATCTCGCCGGTCGTCGTGCACGCCATGCTCGCGGGCATCGGCATCACCATCGCGCTGCAGCAGATGCACGTGCTGCTGGGCGGCAAGTCCAACAGCAGCGCGTGGGAGAACATCCACGAGCTGCCGGCGCAGCTGATGAACGTCCACGGCCCAGGCTTCCTGCTCGGCATGCTGGTCATCGTCACGCTCGTCGCGTGGCGCTGGGTGCCGGCACCCGTCAACCGAATCCCCGGTCCGCTGGTCGCCATCGTCGGTGTGACGGCGCTTTCCGTTCTGTTGCCGTTCGACGTCAAGCGCATTCAGATCAACGGCTCGCTGCTGGACTCGCTGTCGTTGCCGACCCTGCCCGACGGACAGTGGTCCGCCGTCTTCGCGGGCGTCCTGACCGTCGCCCTCATCGCCAGCGTCGAGAGCCTGCTGTCGGCAGTCTCGGTCGATCGCATGCACAACGGCCCGCGCACCAACTTCGACCGTGAGCTGATCGGCCAGGGTGCGGCCAACACCATCTCCGGCGCCATCGGCGGCCTGCCCGTCACCGGCGTCATCGTGCGCAGCTCGACCAACGTCACCGCGGGCGCCAAGACCCGGGCTTCGGCGATCCTGCACGGGTTCTGGATCCTGCTGTTCGCGGTGCCGTTCGCCGGCCTGGCTCAGCTGATCCCGACGTCGGCGCTGGCCGGCCTGCTGATCGTCATCGGCTGCCAGCTGGTCAAGAAGGTGCACATCGAAACTGCCCGGCGCACAGGCGATATCGCGGTCTACGCCATCACGGTGCTCGGCGTCGTCTTCCTCAACCTGCTCGAGGGTGTGCTGATCGGCCTCGCCCTGGCGATCGCCCTGACGGTGTGGCGCGTCATCCGGGCCAAGATCGTCACCGAGCACGTCGCGGGCAACGACTGGCGCATCGTGATCGAGGGCTCGGTCAGCTTCCTGTCGCTGCCGCGCCTCACCTCGGCCCTGGCGTCGGTGCCGACCGGTTCGGACGTCACCGTCGAGCTGTCGGTGGACTTCATCGACCACGCCGCCCACGAGACCATCGACGAGTGGAAGCGCCAGCACATCGCCGGCGGCGGCTCGGTCGAGATTCACGAGCACGGCACCGCCGAGCTGCACAGTGCGGCCGCCGGTCCGCCGACCCGCACGTTCACGCCGTTCGACAAGCGCTCGGGTGTCGTCCCGTGGAAGTCGCAGCCGCAGACCTCCTCGGTGATGGAGGGCCTGGAGACCTACCACCGCCGCACCGCACCCGTGCTGCGCCCGCACATGGAGGACCTGGCCCACGCCCAGAAGCCGGAGACGCTGTTCATCACCTGCGTCGACTCGCGGGTCGTGCCCAACGTCATCACCAGCAGTGGCCCCGGTGACCTGCTGACGGTCCGCAACGTCGGCAACCTGATCCCGGAGGGACGCGCCGACGCCTCGGTCGAGGCGGCCATCGCCTTCGCGGTCGAGGTCCTCGAGGTCTCGTCGATCGTGGTGTGCGGTCACTCCAGCTGCGGCGCCATGACCGCGCTGCTGGGCGGCGATCAGGGTCACGACGAGCACCTGCACACCTGGCTGGAGCACGGCGATGCGACGTTGCGCGCCTTCGACGAAGGCCGCCACCCCGTGGCCGTCGCGGCGGCCGAGGAAGGGTTCGGCGTCGTCGACCAGCTGTCGATGGTCAACGTCGCACTCCAGGCGCAGACCCTCGCCGCCCACCCGCTGGTCCGGGCCCGGCACCGCGCCGGCGACCTCGAGGTGATCGGGTTGTTCTATGACATCGGCACCGCGGCCGCCCTCCGGGTGACGCCGGTCAGCGTGGACCGTCTGGTCGAGGTTGCCGAGTAGTACCTGATTGATCCTGCGCCCAGGGCCGTACCCCGCGAGAGCGGCAGGCCCTGGGCGCAGTGTCATTTCCGGGTCTTCTTCAGCTCAGTTGCAGCAGCAGGTGCCACCGGCGGTGACCTCGACGACGGGCATCGTGCCGTCGGGCCGCCAGTCGAACGGGAAGTGCTTGCTGGAGGCGCCGAGATACTCGTGGGAGAAGTCGAAGCCGACGGCGTCGGCCTTCTTGACCACGCCCCACGTCGCGACCTGTCCCGGCCCGACTTCGGCACCCGGAGCGTTGACCGTCGTGACGCGACGGTTCGGGTCGGCCGTCGGGCCGGTCAGCGCATCCACCCGCACGTCGACCTTGCCCGGAATCTCCGCCCGCCAGTACGCCAGGTCGTCGGCCGCGGCGAAGTTGATCGGCGCGTACTCGATGCCCCGCAGCTCGCTGATCAGGCTGCCGAACTCCCCCGGCCAGCCGCCCTCGTCGCCGCGGAAAATCCGCTCCAGAGCCGCACGCTGATCGGCATCGGCCTTCTCGTCGATATAGAACATCAGCTTCATGGTGGCGTCCGGGTCGCCGATCCACATGTTGCCGGCGAACTCGCCCAGGGCCACCACCCCGAGCCCGCTCAAATCGGTTGTGCCGTAATGCCCTTCGTGCACCTGCCAGACGAGCGTGAACAGGCAGTCACCGTGCGTGGGCTCCTGCGCGAAGCTGCACGGGCAGGGCAGCTTGCAGCTGCACACATCGAACCACTCGCCGCGCAGATGCCAATCGGTCGTCGGTTTCACTGCCACCGTCATCGCTGAATCCCTTCTCGTTTACATACCCCCTGGGGGTACCTGACGAGGATGACGTTACGCAGCATCGCGCGGGTTGGTCAAGTACCCCTAGGGGGTATCTTTCTATGAGTTTCGCGAGCCTGCCCGGCCCGCGGCGTGCGTTGACCCTGAAACCAGGGCACAAAAGTACGAGTAACCAAGACCCTCAACGCAGGATCAACACCAAATCAACCGCGAAGCCCGTTGACCCTGACACCACGGCGCAAAAGTACGAGTACCGACGACCTTCAGCGCAGGGTCAACGAGAGAAACCGGGCCACTACCGCCCGGCCATGCGCTCCAGGCGCGCGATGCGTTCCTCGATGGGCGGGTGGGTCGAGAAGAGCTTGCCGATCTTCTCGCCGGCCCGGAACGGGTTGGCGATCATCAGGTGGGCCTGGTCGGCCAGCTGCGGCTCCGGGGGCAGCGGGGCCTGTTGCACGCCGGCGCTGATCTTGCGCAACGCGCTCGCCAGCGCCAGCGGGTCGCCCGTCAGTTCGGCGCCCGACTGGTCGGCCTGGTACTCGCGCGAGCGCGACACCGCCAGCCGGATGATGGTCGCGGCCAGCGGGCCGACGATCGAAAGCACCAGCAGGACAAAAGGATTGGGCCGGTCGTCACGGTCGCCACCGAACATGCCGATCAAGTACGCGACGTTGACCAGTGCCGTCACCACCGACGCCATGGCGCCCGCGACGCAGGAGATCAGGATGTCGCGGTTGTAGACGTGCGAGAGCTCATGCCCCAGCACGGCGCGCAGCTCGCGCTCGGTGAGGAGGTTCAGGATGCCCGTCGTGCAGCAGACCGCGGCATTGCGGGGATTGCGCCCGGTGGCGAAGGCGTTGGGGGCGTCGGTGTCGCTGATGTAGAGCTGCGGCATCGGCTGCCGCGCGGTGGTGGCCAGCTCGCGGACGATGCGGTACATGGCGGGCGCCTGCATCTCGCTGACCGGCTGCGCATGCATGGCCCGCAGCGCCATCTTGGCGCTGTTGAAGTAGACGTAGGCGTTCATGCCGATGGCGAACAGCACCGCCAGGTACATGATGTTCTTGCCGAACAGCGACCCGATCAGCACGATGAGCGTCGAGAAGCCCGCCAGCAGCACGAACGTCTTCGCGGTGTTCGCGTGCGGATTCCACGTCATCGGCTACCTCCTCCAGCGCAGTCAAACTCACTGAGTTGAACGCTCGGCAACTGGTGCCGGGTTCCAGGGTGTCCCGGCGGGAGGTCAGCCGTGGCGGTCAGCGGTGTACTCGACAAGGTTGCGCAGCGCCAACCGGCCGGGCAGGTCCGGGAGGTTGTTCAGCTCGGCGCGAGCGTCCGCGGCGAAGCGCTGCACGGTGCGCTTGGCCTCGACCATGCCCTGCGATGCGCGCAGCAACGCCAGCGCCTCGGCGAGGTCGGCGTCGTTGTCGATGGGCTTGGCCAGCAACACCCGCAGCCGGTCGGCGTCGGGTCCGGTTTCCTGCAGCGCGTACAGCACCGGCAGGGTGTGCACGCCTTCACGCAGGTCGGTACCCGGCACCTTGCCCGACTCGTCGGGATCGCTGTCGATGTCGATGATGTCGTCGGAAATCTGGAAGATGGTGCCGACGATGCCGCCGAGCCGGCTCAGCCGCTCGATCTGCTCCTCGTCGGAGCCGGAGAACGTCGCGCCGAACCGTCCGGACGCCTCGATCAGGCACGAGGTCTTCTCGTACACGACCTTCAGGTAGTGCTCGACGGGGTCGGCGCCTTCGAGGGCGCCGCGGGTCTCGCGCATCTGGCCCGTCACCAGCTGGGCGAAGGTGTCGGCGATGACGCGCACCGCGTCGGGCCCCAGCCGGGACACCAGCCGCGAGGCGGTGGCGAACAGATAGTCGCCGGCCAGGATCGCGATGTTGTTGCCCCAGCGGGCGTTGGCGCTGTCCGCGCCGCGGCGCACCTGCGCCTCGTCCATGACGTCGTCGTGGTACAGCGTCGCCAGGTGCACCAGCTCGATCACGGCGCCGGCGATCGCGACGTCGTTGTTGTCGGGGTCGGGCCCCAGCGACGCCGACAGCACGGTGAACAGCGGACGGAACCGCTTGCCACCGGCCTGGAACAGGTGCTGGACCGCCTCGGCCATCAGCTCGTCGGCTTTGCCCAGCTCGGTCGACATCAGGTCTTCGATGCGCGCGACCGCGTCACGAACCTGCGCGGCGAAGGCGGCGTCACCAAAGTCCACGCCCGCGACCACTGTCGCTGGTGTCTTCATGGGTCCAACATACTGGGCGGCATGGTCGTGCACGCAGATGTGGTCGTGGTCGGAGCCGGGCCGGCAGGTTCCGCCGCTGCCGCCTGGGCAGCACGCCGGGGCCGCGACGTCCTGGTGATCGACTCCGCGCAGTTTCCCCGGGACAAGGCCTGCGGCGACGGGCTGACGCCGCGCGCGATCGCCGAGCTGCGCGAGCTGGGACTCGGCGAGTGGCTCGACGGTCACGTCAGCCACCACGGGCTGCGACTGGCCGGCTTCGGCGCGCAGCGCGAGGTGCGCTGGCCCGGGCCGTCGTTCCCGGCCACCAGCAGCGCCGTACCCCGCACCGAACTGGACGACCGGATTCGTCAGGTCGCCGCCGACTCCGGGGCGAAGATGCTGCTTGGCGTGAAGGCCGTCGGCGTCTCCCACGATGCCGCCGGCCGGGTGACCACGTTGCAACTCGACGACGGACAAGAGGTGAGCTGCACCGAACTCATCGTGGCCGACGGCGCCCGCTCGACGCTGGGCCGGGTCCTGGGCCGGGAGTGGCACCAGGAGACGGTGTACGGCGTCGCGATCCGCGCCTACATCGAGACGCCGCGGCACGCCGAGCCGTGGATCACGTCGCATTTGGAATTGCGCTCCCCGGAAGGCGAGGTACTGCCGGGCTACGGCTGGATCTTCCCGCTGGGCAACGGCGACGTGAACATCGGCGTGGGTGCGCTGGCCACCGAGAAACGTCCGGCCGACGCCGCGCTGCGTCCGCTGCTGGCCCACTACACCAACCTGCGCCGCGAGGAATGGGGCTTCGAAGGTCAGCCGCGGCTGGCCAAGTCGGCGTTGCTGCCGATGGGCGGCGCGGTGTCCGGCGTCGCGGGACCGAACTGGATGCTCGTCGGCGACGCCGCCGCCTGCGTGAACCCGCTCAACGGCGAGGGCATCGACTACGGCCTGGAGACCGGCCGGCTGGCTGCTGACCTGCTCGGCTCGGGCGACCTGAGTGCGGCCTGGCCCGTATTGCTGCAACAGCACTATGCCGCCGGTTTCTCCGTGGCGCGCAGATTGGCGATCCTGCTGACGCTGCCGAAGTTCCTGCCGCTGACGGGGCCTGTCGCGATGCGGTCGCAGTACCTGATGACGGTCGCGGTGCGGGCCATGGGCAACCTGGTGACCGAGGAGGACACCGACATGGTCGCCCGCCTCTGGCGCCGCGCCGGACGCGGCTCACGCCGGCTGGATCAGCGCAAGCCGTTCAGCTGAGCGACCGCGCGAACCCGACGATGTCGCGCACCGTGGCAGCGAAGACGTCGGGCATGGCACCGGCAAGCAGGATGTCGCCCGCGTGGCAGGTGCCGGCGACGATCCGGCCGACGACGCTGACGCCGGCCGCGGCCAGCCTGCGGTAGTAGATCAGCCCCTCGTCGCGCAGCGGGTCGAGCTCGTTGACCGAAATGACATGTGGCGGAAGGCCTTCCAGTTCCAGATCAGTGGCCTCCGCAGCCCAGCAGGTGCCGTCTTGCGCGTGTTGCTGGTCGGGATCGTAGATCGAACCCAGCAAGGCCAGCTGCAGGCGGCTGATGAAGTACTGGTCGTTCTCCCGTAGCGACGGCAGCTCGTCGCAGTCCTCGAGCCACCGGTTGGAGATGTACGGACATTGCGCGTAGACGCCGGCGATCTCGCCGATCCAGCCTTCCCGCTTGGCTTTCAGCGCGACGGTCAGCGTCAGGTTCCCGCCGCCGGACTCCCCCGACACGATGAGGTGGCTGATCCCAAGCTCGTCCTGGTGCGCCGCGGTCCACCGCACGGCCGCGGCGCAGTCGCCCAGACCTGCCGGGAACGGGTGCGGGCCGAGGGCGCCGCCGGAGTTACGGAACTCGACGCCGACGACGACAAGTCCTGCGGCCGCGAGGTTTTCGCGCAGCCGGACGTACTGGATGTCCGCCGCACTGCAGATCGCCATACCGCCGCCGTGCAGGTGCACGAGGCCGGGCAGCGGGCCGTCGGCGTCGGTCGGCCGGCTGATGAACAGCGTGATCTCGTTGCCGTCGGCGCCGGTGATGGTGGTGGTCGAGGTGGTGACGCCCACTGCGGCCGGGGCCTGCTCGCCGAACATCTTGAGCACGGCGCCGGTCCCCTGTTCGGCGAAGTTCGAGAACTCCACGCGCTGCGCGAGCGGCGCGTCGACGGTCAGGGGCGCTTCCGGCAGTCGGCCGTCCATGCCGAACGCGGCAAGCGCCTTGACCATGCGCGGGTCGGCGCGCGGGTCGGTGCCGATGGTGCGGTCAGGATCAGCGAGGCGTCCGTAGGGCATGGCCCCATCTTGGTGCCGAAAATGAACTTGGTCGCGACTTTGCGAAAAGTCGCGACCAAGTTCACCGTGGGCGGAAAGTTACCGGTATTCGCAGAGGTAGGCGGTCTCGACCTCGACGCGGACACCGAACTTGCTGTCGGCTGGCACGGTGAATTGCGTTCCCGCGGCGAAGGTTTCCCACTCGTCGCTGCCGGGCAGCTTGACGGTCAGGGCGCCGGACACCACGTGCATGATCTCGAGGCTCGAGGTGCCGAATTCGTATTCGCCGACGGCCATGACGCCGACGGTCGCGGGGCCCTCGGCGGGCGCGAACGCGATCGATGCAACCTTGCCATCGAAGTACTCATTGACCTTGAACAACACATCTCCTCGAACTCAGGTGAGGGGTCAGGATATCTGGCGCGACTGCGGGCGTTGACTGCGAACCCACGCACACTCGCACTCGATCTCTTGCGACGTCAGTTCGCAGTCAACGTCGCTCTCGCGCCCGCGGCTACTGCACGACGTACTTGTGGACCCCGAGGATCGCGTTCTCGTCGGCCGGTTCGGTGGTGCACTCGTGCAGCGCCGACCGCACTTTCTCAGTGTCCATGCCGGTGCCGATGCACACCAGCTGGGTGCCGGTGCCGCGGCGCTTCTGCAGCCGCAGCGAGCCGCCCACCAGCTGCAGCAGGTACCGGTGTCCGCCGCCGAAGTCGACGAAACCCTTTGCCCGGTAAAGCCCTTCGGGCCGGTCACGCAGCAGCGCCAGCAAGCGGCGTGGATTCAGCACGTCACCGGTGGTGTATTCGACGGACTGGTAGACGGGGTGGTCGTGGTCGTGATCATCGTGCAGCAGCTCATCGAACGACAGCTGGGCCTGCGGGGCGCGTTCCGGAATGTCGATCAGCAACGTCGGGTCGATCCGCGCGAAATCGGTGGGCTGCACCGGAACTCGTGGATTCTGCGCGCGAATCCGCGCCACCACACCGTCGACGTCGGCGACGTCACTTGCCCTGTTGAGCACCACCAGATCGGCCACCGGCAGCCCGTGCCCGAACTCCGGCTCGCATCCGTTGACCACCAGGATCAGGCCGGCGTAGTGGAAGTCATCAGAGTCGGCCGTCATGATGGTGCGCGCCACCGCGGGCGGCTCGGCGACGCCGCTGGCCTCCACCACGATGAGATCCAGGGCCGGGCGGACAGCGGCCAACTTGCCGAGCATCTCGGCCACCTCACCGTCCTCCGCGACGCAGCAGATGCACCCGTTGGACAGTGACGCCATGGCGTCGACCTGACCGGCGACCAGCATCGCATCGATGTTGACGGACCCGAAGTCGTTGACCAGCACGCCGATTCGCGCCCCACGGCCGTTACGCAGCAGGTGGTTCAGCAGCGTGGTCTTGCCCGCGCCGAGGAAGCCGGCAACGGCGAGGACGGGCCGGCTCACGGCTTGACAGCAGCGTGCAGCGCGACGATCCCTCCGGTCAGATTGCGCCAGCGCACCTGCGACCAGCCGGCCGCCTCGATCCTGCGGGCCAGGTCGTCCTGATCAGGCCAGGCCCGGATGGACTCGGCGAGATAGACGTACGCCTCGGGGTTGGACGACACCGCGGTGGCCATCGTCGGGAGCGCCTTCATCAGGTACTCCTTGTAGGCCGTCGCGAACAAGCGGTTGGTGGGCGTGGAGAACTCGCACACCACCAGACGACCGCCGGGCCGGGTCACCCGGGCCATCTCGCGCAGGCCGGCGCTGAAGTCGACGACGTTGCGCAGCCCGAAGCTGATGGTCACCGCGTCGAAGACGCCGTCGTCAAACGGCAGCTTGGTGGCGTCACCGGCCACCTTCGGGACGTTCCGGGCCGCGCCGGCGGCGAGCATGCCAACCGAGAAGTCGCAGGCCACACACCAGGCGCCCGACGTCGCGAGCTCGACGGTCGACACCGCTGTCCCGGCGGCGAGGTCCAAAACCTTGTCACCTGGGCCGATGCCCAGCGCGGCGCGCGTCTGCCGCCGCCAGAACCGGTCCTGTCCCAGGGACAGCACGGTGTTGGTGATGTCATAGCGGCGGGCCACGCCGTCGAACATCGACGCAACCTCGTGCGGATCCTTCTCCAATGACGCGCGACTCACGGATATGACGCTACCGGCTGGTCTTGCGCCCCGCGTCTGCGGCGGTCCCGGGAATGGAACGGCCACCGCGGGAGCTGTAAGCCGCATGGGTGAAAAAGTCTGGTTCATCACGGGGACATCGCGCGGGTTTGGACGCGAGTGGACGGCGGCGGCGCTGGAGCGCGGCGACAAGGTGGCTGCGACGGCGCGGGACGTGTCGACGCTCGACGACCTCGTCGCCAAGTACGGCGACGCGCTGCTGCCCATCGCGCTCGACGTCACCGACCGCGACGCCGACTTCGCCGCCGTGAAGACGGCACACGAGCACTTCGGCCGGCTGGATGTCGTCGTGAACAACGCCGGCTACGGCCAGTTCGGCTTCATCGAGGAACTGTCGGAGGCCGAGGCGCGGGACCAGATCGAAACCAACGTCTTCGGCGCGCTGTGGATCACGCAGGCGGCGCTGCCGTACCTGCGGGCGCAGGGCAGCGGACACATCATCCAGGTGTCCTCGATCGGCGGCATCAGCGCGTTCGCGGGCCTTGGCGCGTACCACGCGTCCAAGTGGGCGCTCGAGGGTTTCTCGCAGTCGCTGGCCGCCGAGGTGGAGCGGTTCGGTATTCACGTCACCTTGATCGAGCCAGGTGGTTTCTCGACCGACTGGGGCGGCGCGTCGGCGAAGCGGACCACGGAACTGCCGGAGTACGACGGACTTCGGACAGACGTCGCGCGCTGGCGCGGCGCGCGCAATGCGGTACCGGGCAACCCGGAGGCCTCGGCGGCTGCGGTGCTCAAGATCGTCGACGCCGAAAAGCCGCCGCTACGAGTATTTTTCGGTAGCGCACCGCTGCAGATCGCGAAGACCGACTACGAAAACCGGTTGCGCACCGGGGAAGAGTGGCAGCCGCTGTCCGAGCTGGCGCAGGGCTGAGCGAAGGAACTCCGATGGCGGGATTGAAATTCGTCCGACGGGACGACGGGTTGACGTATGAGTTCACCGAAGACGGGGAGGCGCACGGGTTTCCGTCGTACAAACGGGTCGACCTGGACGTCTGGTGCCGGCGGCTGCCGCACTTCGGGTGGGTGGTGTGCACGGAGCGGGGCGCGGTGTCGAGTCGCCCGTTCGACCACGCGGGGTTCGGTTACCTGCCGCCCGAGGGTGCGTGGGTGAGTCGCAAGGACGACCGCTCGTACGTGTACGACCTGGTCCACGTGCGCTCATAGCGCACCCACACCCACCGCGAGCGGCCGTGTTTGTACCCCGACACGCCGGTCGGTGCGTGCAAATACGTCGCGCTCGGCGGCCGCGAGCGGCACGTTTGCGTACACCAAATACGGTGTGTCGCCGTACAAACACTCAGTGTCATGGTGGACGTGCCGCTGGTGCGGTGGTTGGGTCTTCGCACCTGGTGTTTGGCTCTTGCAAACACTGCCGCCTTCGGGTTGGCATTCGGCCGTTGTGCCGACGCCAGGTGG